>Ga0299912_10000119_pt1 | contig 90188 bp, 91 predicted proteins | sample RVTome_2_FD_207667 | JGI IMG/M metagenome (GOLD analysis project Ga0299912, IMG submission 207667) | Soil microbial communities from uranium-contaminated site in the Upper Colorado River Basin, Wyoming, United States - RVT95D214 (version 2) ... | reverse complement strand
AGACCGTGGTCGTCAACCAGCCCTGATTCGCCGCAAAACGCAGGATTCAGTCGGGCGCAGGCGGCTCGCCGCTCTTGTCCGACATCACCAGCGCCATGCCCACGGCGGCCAGCACCATCCAAAGCACTGCCGCCCAGATACCCAGCGCGTCCGACAGCGGCCCCATGAAAAACAGCGTCAGCATCGCCACGGTGAGTACGCCGTTGCCGATCCAGAAATTGCGGCTGTGTTTGCCTGTATTCAATCAGTGCTCCTTGGATAAATCTTAAAGCCGACCCGCCACCCAGTGGCAGCGCACCCAGTGCCCGCCGCCCAGATCGGTCCTGTCGGGATAGGTTTGCCGGCAGATCTCGCTGGCATGCGGGCAACGCGGATGAAAGTGGCAACCCTCGGGTGGATCGAGCGGCGAGGGCTGGTCGCCCGCCAGCCGGATGATGCCTTCGCCGGCGTGCGGCTCGATGCGAGGCACCGCGCTTACCAGCGCCTGGGTATAGGGGTGGCGCGGTGCACGCAGCACGTCGGCCGCGGCACCGTGTTCGACGATGCGGCCGAGGTACATCACCGCCACTTCGTGCGCCAGATACTCGACCACCGCGAGGTTGTGGGTGATGAAGAGGTAGGCCAGGCCCAGGTCGTTTTGCAGATCCTTCAGCAGGTTCAGAATCTGTGCCTGTACCGACACGTCGAGTGCGCTGGTCGGCTCGTCGCAGATCACCAGCCGCGGCGACACCGCGAGCGCCCGCGCGATCGCGATGCGCTGCCGCTGGCCGCCGGAAAAAGCATGCGGATAGCGGCCGCCGGCATCGTCCGGCAACCCCACCTGATGCAGCAGCCGCGCGACCGCTTCGCGGCGGTCGCCTGTGGCGCCCACGCCCAGCGCGTCCATGCCTTCGAGCACAATATCCGCCACCCGCATGCGCGGGTTGAGCGAGCTGTAGGGATCCTGGAACACCATCTGCGCCTGCCGCCGCAGGGTGGACGCATTGTTCGCGGTGATGGCCTTGCCACCCAGCGCGATGCGGCCCGCTGTCGGCTCGATCAACCGCAGCAGCGCCTTGCCCACCGTGGTCTTGCCGCAGCCCGATTCACCCACCAGCGCCAGCGTGCGGCCCGCCTGGATATCCAGCGAGACGTCGTCGACCGCGCGCACGTGGCCGACCGTGCGCTGGATCAGCCCGCGGCGGATCGGGAAATGCACCTTGAGGCCCTCCACCTGAAGCAGGGCTTGCGAAGCCGGTGCTGCCGTCTGCGCGGTGACCTCGCGCACGCTGCTGGCCGGCAGCGCCCCCGCCAGATGGCAGCGCACACGCTGGACGCCGAGTTCCTGCCAGCCCGGCGATTCCTCACGGCAGCGCGCAACGGCATGCGGGCAGCGCGGCGCAAAGCGGCAGCCGCGCATCGGGGCATCGAGCTTCGGCACCTGGCCGGGAATCGTGGTCAGCCGCCCGCCGTCGCCGGGACGCGGCAGCGCCTCGAACAGCATGCGGCTATAGGGATGCTGCGGGGACGCAAAGAACGCGTCGCGCACACCCTCCTCCACCAGTTCGCCGGCATACATCACGCCGACGCGGTCGGCATTCTCCGCCACCACGCCGAGGTCGTGCGTGATCAGCAGCATGCCCATCTGCCGCTCGGTCTTCAGCCGGCGCAGCACGTCGAGCACCTGCGCCTGGATGGTCACGTCGAGCGCCGTGGTCGGCTCGTCGGCGATCAGCAGGCGGGGCTCGCCCGCCAGCGCCATCGCGATCATCACCCGCTGACGCAGGCCGCCAGACAATTCGAACGGATAGCTGTCGAGCCGGCGCGCCGCATCCGGCACCCCCACCGCGTCGAGCAGCGCGCGCGCGGCGTCGTGCGCCGCCGGTCCGGTCAGCTTGCGGTGCAGCGTCAGTGCTTCGCCGATCTGCTCGCCCACCTTGATCACCGGGTTCAACGCCAGCATCGGCTCCTGAAAAATCATCGCCATGCCGCCGCCGCGCACGCCCCGCATGTCGCGCTCGGGCAGGGCCAGCACATCGGTTTCGCCGAGCTGCACACTGCCCGACACGACGCGGCCGCCGTCCGGCAGCAGGCGCATCAGCGACAGCGCGGTGATCGACTTGCCGCAGCCGGATTCGCCCAGCAGCGCGTAGGTCTCGCCCGCGGCAACCCGGAACGACACGCCGTCGACCACGCGCACGGAACCGAAGCCGGTGACGAGGTCGCGCACCTCGAGCAGGGACGTCATCGCCGGCCCCCGAGTCGCGGATCGAAGGCGTCACGCACGCCGTCGGCAAACAGGTTGGCTGCCAGCACCAGGGTGAACATGAAGACGAACGCCGCGCCGAGTTGCCACCAGACGACCGGCTCGCGCGCGAGTTCCAGACGCGCGCCGTTGATCATGTTGCCCCAGCTGTACATCGAGGGATCGACGCCGACGCCGACGTAGGACAGCACCGCCTCGGCCAGCACCAGGCCCGAGAAGTCGAGCACGATGGCGATCAGCACCAGGTGGAAGACGTTGGGGAAGATGTGCCGGCTGATGATGCGGCTGTGCGACACGCCAAAGGCGCGCGCCGCCTCGACGTAATCCAGCGTACGCAGCTTCAGCGCTTCGCCGCGCAAGAGGCGCGCCAGCCCGGTCCAGCTGGTGACACCCATGATGAGACAGAGCGCCAGCAGGCGGATGTCGGCGCGCGCGGCGGCGGTATCAAAAATTTCGGGATTGGATTCGATGGTGACCTGCACGATCAGCACCGCCGCCGCGATCAGCAGCACGCCCGGGATGGAATTGAGCACGGTGTAGATGTACTGGATGACGTCGTCGACCCAACCGCGGAAGTAGCCAGCCGCGATGCCGAAGCCGATCGCCAGCGGCAGCGTGACGAGCGTCGTCAGCGTGCCGATGACCAGCCCGGTGCGGATGCTCTTGAGGCTGATGTAGAGCACGTCCTGCCCCACCTTGTCGGTGCCCAGCACGTGATAGCCCAACGCCAGCTGCGCGATCATGCCCGCCAGCATCAGCAGCAGCGCCACCCCGAACACGACCGTCCGCGCCGGCCAGTTCAGCGCGCCCTGCCGCCACGCGGCGAGCCACGCCCCAATCGAAAGCCGCATCCGCCGCGCCTGCCAGGCAGCCAGCAGGCCCAGCAGCAGCACGCTCGCCAGCGCACCCTGCGCAGCGCCGGCAAGCGTGCGACGGGTGATGTCGGGCAGGCGTGCGTCCGCACGTTGCAGGTGCGCGCCGCCATATTGCAGGTGCGGGTAATTGCGCACGGTCGCGCCGTCGCGTTCGATGAACTCCTTGGCGTACAACTGCATCGACAGCGGCGCGGAATAGGTCTTTTCCTTGCGCGTGCGCAGATCGCTTACCAGCGCATCGAACACGGACAGCACTTCGACCGAGTACTGCGGCGCATCGGCAGGGGTGTCGGCCAGGCGCTCGCGGTAATGCAGCGAATCGAGCAGGCCGATGACCACGAACACGCCGAGCACCAACGCGGCGCCCATCGCCATCGGCCGCTGCGCCACGGCCCGCCACGGTGCCAGCAGGTGTTCCTGGCTGCGGATGAACCACACCAGTGCCGCCACCGCCGCCAGCAGTGCGAAGATCAGCGCATCGGTCCACAGGATCACCAGCAAGAAATTGAATGCGCCGAAGTTCATTGCAGCCGCACCCGGGGATCCACCCACGAATAGGAAATGTCGGTCAGGATGAGGCCGGCGATGTAGAGGAAGGAGCCGAGGAAGACCATCGCCCGCACTACCGCGAAATCCTGTGCCTGGATCGCGTCGATGGTATAGCTGCCCAGCCCCGGGATGCCGAAGAAGGATTCGGTGATGAGGCTGCCCATGAACAGCAGCGGCAGCACCACCACCGCACCGGTGAGGATGGGGATCATGCCGTTCTTCAGCACGTGGCGGAACAGCACGCGCACCTCGCCGAGTCCCTTGGCGCGCGCGGTGCGCACGTAGTCCTTGCCGATTTCCTCGAGGAAGATGGTGCGGTACCAGCGCGCGCCGCTGCCGATGCCGGCGACCACGCCGACCAGCACCGGCAGCAGGATGAAGCGGAGGCCGTCGATGCCGCCGGCAAAGCCCGAAATCGGCAACAGGTTCCACAGCTTGGCGATGAAGTACTGTCCGGCAATGATGTAGAAGAGTCCCGAGATCGACATCAGCACCACGCACAGCACCACCCCCCACAGGTCGAGGTAGGTGGAGCGGAAAAACACCATCAGGAGCGCGAAGGTGATGTTGACCATCAGCCCGATGACGAACACCGGCAGCGCGATCGCCAGGCTGGGCCCCATGCGCATCTTGATCTCGTTGCCGATGTCTCGGCCGTCGTCGCCCTTGCCGAACTCGAACGCGAACATCGCCGCCGAATGCTGGAAGAAAATCGTGTCGGTGAACTGCGCCGTGCCTTCCGCCTTGGCGTTCAGCAGCAGCGGCTTGTCGTAGCCGTGCTCGACCTTCCAGCGCTCGATCGCCTCCGGCGTCACGTGCTTGGCGCCGAGCTGCAGCCGCGCCATGTCGTCCGGCGTGTTGACGACGAAGAACAGCGCGAAGGTCAGCAGGTTCACCCCGATCAGGATCGGGATCGCATACAGCAGGCGGCGCAGGATGTAGGCCAGCATCAGGCGGTTTTCCTTTCGTGCCGCCGCCATGCGATCACTGCCGGCGCGATGACGGCCACCAGCGCGGCGACCAGCAGGACGATCGGCCACAGCACCGGGCGGTTCCATTCGGCTCGCCGGGCCTCGCGCAGGTCCGGGTCGATGCGGCGGTACTTGAGCGTGTTGTTGGCCATCAGGTTGGGTTTGACGTTATGCACCCAGCCGTGGGTGAGGCCGAAGGACTTGGGGTAGTAGGCGAAGATCCACGGCGCATCGCGGCGCACGATTTCCAGCATGGCGTCGATCACCTGCTGTCGCTCGGGGCCGTTGTCCATGTCCTTCATGCGCTCGAACAGGCGGTTGAATTGGGGATTGTCGTAGTTGGCCGCGTTCTCGCCGCCGCTGCCCACTTTCTTGTGCGGGCCGTACAGCAGGAACAGGAAGTTTTCCGGATCGGGATAGTCGGCATTCCAGCCCCATTCGAATAGCTGCGCATTGCCCTTGCGGATCTTGTCCTGGAAGCGGTTGTAGTCGGTGCCCCGCACCACCAGCTGCACGTTGAGCTTGTCGAGCTGCTTCTTCATCCAGTCGAGCCGCGACTTGGCGTCGGGCCCGCTCGCCATGGTGTCGAAATACAGCACGAGCGGTTCGCCCGTCTTCGCATTGCGGCCGTTCGGATAGCCCGCCTCGGCCAGCAGTTTTTTGGCGGTCTCGATCGGACGTCGCATGACCTGGCCGTCGCGCGCCTCGTACACATAGGAATTCAGCCCGGCCTCACCTTCGACATAGCCGAACAGCCCGGGCGGGATCGGCCCCTGCGCGGGAATGCCGCGGCCGTTGAGGAAGATCGAAATGAACTCGTCGTAGTCGAACGCGATGGAGAGTGCCTGCCGCAGCTTCTGGCGGTCTTCGCCGAGGCCGCCGACCACCGGGTCGAGCATGTTGAAGCCGACGTACCAGATCGAAGCCGCCACCGCGGTGATCAGATGGATGTCCTGGTCGCGCATGCTGTCGGTGAGCTGCGGATCGCCGCCGGAGGTGAACTGCACGGCCTGGTCGAAGCTGTCGGAACTGATGCCGGAGCTGTCGTAATAGCCCTGCAGGAACTTGCTCCAGTAGGGAATGGTTTCCTTTTCCAGGCTGAACACGGCCTCATCCACCAGCGGCAGCGGCTTGCCGGCATCAGCCAGCAGCCCGGCCTGGCGGTCCTCTTCGCTGCCTTCCATCGGGTAGGTTTCGCCGTGGAAATGCGGATTCTTCTTCAGCACCATACGGCGGTTGGGATCGTTCTCCGCCAGATAGAAAGGCCCGGTGCCGACCGGCTGCCAGTCGAGCGTGAGGTTCCTGTCCGCCATGCCGGGTTGCGCGTAGAACACCTCGGCCTCCCACGGAACCGGCGCGAAGAACGGCATCGCCAGCCAGTAGATGAACTGCGGGTATTTGCCCTTGATGCGAATGCGGTAGGTGTAGCGGTCCACCACTTCGGCGCCGACGAGCGGAAAGTCGTCGAGCTTCAGCGGCGCATCGGGCTGGTCGCGGGCCGCTTTCTCCAGCGCTTCCCCCAGCGCCTTCAGGCCGACGACGTGCTCGCTCATCAATCCGAAGATCGGCGAACTGAATCTGGGGTTGGCCAGCCGCTTGATCTGGTACACGTAATCCGCCGCCACCAGTTCGCGCGTTCCGGTGTGCTCGAAATCGCCGATGCGGGTTTTCCCGGCGACCTCCGAAGCCGTGAGCGCATGGTAGCGATAGCGTCCCGCCCCGTCGCGCGCAAACGCCGGATGCGGCTGATAGCGGATGCCGGGGCGGATGCGGATTTCGTAGTGGCTTTCGGCAATCGCCGCAGCGGGCGCATCGTCCGGCAACGGCTTGCCGGCGGCGTCGACATAGCGCGGCTTCGGCACCGCCTCGGCGGTCAGCGGGATCAGTTCATACGGGCGTTTGAGAAAATGGTACTGCAGCGGCGGCTCGTAAATCTGGCCGGTGAACTCGACCTCGTTCGAACTGTAGGAACGCGCCGGATCGAGGTGTTTGGGACGCTCTGAAAATGCGCTGTAAAGCACGCTGGCGCGCGCCTCGCTGTCCGGATAGGGGTGATTGAGGCTGTCGGTGCAGCCCGCCATCAGGCTCAAGCCCAATCCCAGCAACCCTGACCTGAATAAATTCGCCCCGATGCGTGACATGCCGCAAGTGTACCCAAGCGCGCCGCCAACGTCAGCCGTTATAATCACCCGATTCTCAACTCTTCGAGACCATTATGGGATTTCTTGCAGGCAAGCGTTTGCTCATCACCGGCGTCATATCCAACCGGTCCATCGCATACGGTATCGCCGCCGCGTGCAAGCGCGAGGGCGCCGAACTCGCCTTCACCTATCAGGGCGAACGCATCAAGGAGCGCGTCACCGAATTCGCCAGGGAGTTCGGTTCCAATTTGGTGTTTCCGTGCGACGTCGGCAGCGACGAGCAGATCGACGCGCTGTTCGCCGAACTCGGCAAGCACTGGGACGGCTTCGACGGTCTGGTTCATTCGATCGCGTTTGCGCCGAAGGAGTCCCTTGCCGGCGACTTTCTTTCCGCGGTCACCCGGGAAAACTTCCGCATCGCGCACGACATCAGTTCGTACAGCTTTGCCGCGCTGGCCAAGGCCGCGCTGCCGATGATGGAAGGCCGCCAGGCGGCACTGCTGACGCTCTCCTACCTGGGCGCCATCCGTTCCGTTCCCAACTACAACGTCATGGGCCTGGCCAAGGCCAGCCTCGAATCCAGCGTCTACTACATGGCACAAAGCCTCGGGCCCAAGGGCATCCGCGTCAACGCGGTTTCGGCCGGCCCGATCAAGACCCTGGCCGCCAGCGGCATCGCCAACTTCGGCGAGAAGCTCGACATCGTCGCCAAGAACGCGCCGCTGCGCCGCAACGTGACCATCGATGAAGTCGGCAACGCCGTCGCCTTCCTGCTCTCCGATCTGGCCTCCGGCATCACCGGCGAGATCACTTACGTCGACTGCGGTTTCAACTCCACTGCCGGCGCGGAATGATCCGTCAGCCGGACCCAACAAAAAACGCGCCCTGAAGGCGCGTTTTTTGTTGTGCGTATGAGGCGCTTATCTTCCCTCGATCGCATTCGGCTTGATTCTGACTTTCTGTCCGGCCTTGATCAGCGCGACCATCGCCTGCATGTCCGCACGCTGGAGCGCCTGGGTGACACCGGATTCTACCGATGACAGCAGCATCGGATCCATTGCAGGCGCTTCCATCACACGGCTCACCCGCACGATGCGGTACGCGCCGTCGGGACGGGCAAAACCCGTGTAGGCCGGCAGCGAGTCGGCGTTCACCCTGAATACCGCCTTGGCACCTGCCGCGTCGAGTTCGGCCGAGGGTTGACGTCCCACCACCTGGAATGGCGACCACTTCAAGCCTGCTTCCTCACCTTTTGCCAGTGCCTGGAGGGCGGCTTCGCCCTTTTGCGCAAGCAGCTTGGCACGCTGTTCAGCGCGCAGCTTGGCCTCGATCGCGGCCGACACCTCGGCCAGGGGGCGTAACCGCGCCGGACGATGCTCTGCCACCCGCGCCGCGACCAGCGTGCCAGGCTCAACCTCGATGGCCTCGGTATTTTGCCGGGACTTGATCGATTCGGGGCTGAACAGGGCGGACGACAGGCCCGCATGGTTGAAGGGCGGCGGCGCATTCCTGACGGTCATCCAGCTGCCTTGACGAACAGTCAACTTCGCCGCTGCCGCAGCGGACTGCAGACTGTCGGCGTTTTCGTACACCTGGTTGCTGAAGTTATCGGCCAGTTCGGCAAAAACCCGCTGCGCCTGCTGCTTGCGCAACTCATCCACCACCCCAGCACGCACCTCGGACAGCGGCGCAGTCTGAGCGGGCTCGATGCCATCCAGGCGGATGATGTGATAGCCGAAATCGCTCTTCACCGGTCCACGGATTTCATTCGGCTTCATGCTGAAGGCCGCCTCCTCGAACGGCTTGACCATCATGCCGCGGCCAAAGCTGCCGAGGTTGCCGTCCTGCGCAGCCGAGCCCGGATCCTGTGACTGGGTGCGCGCCAACTCGGCAAAGCGCTGCGGGGTTTTCTGCAGCGTTTGGTAGAGTTCGGTCGCTTTCTTCAGCGCCTGTTCGCGCGTCGCCGCATCCGCATTCTTGTCAGCGACGATGAGGATGTGGCTGGCGCTGCGCAGTTCGGGCTGGCCAAACTGCGCGGCATTGGCCGCGTAATAATCCGCCACGGCCTGCTCGCTCACCGCGATGCCCGCTGCCACCGCGGCGATGTCCAGCACCACATACTCGGCGCGGATCTCCTCGGGATCGGTGAAGTCGGCCTTGTTGGCCGTGTAATAACGCTCCACGTCTTCCGGTGCCAGCTTGATTTCAGACGCCACCGCGGATGCAGGAATATCCGCCCACGAAATTTCGCGTCGCTGCGCCACCAGGCGTGCAATCTGCGTCAGCGAAGTGGTCGAAGGAAATGTCGCAAGCGATATCGAACTGCTGATGGCTTCCAGCATGAAAGCCTGACGCAGCTCGTTCTCGAACTGGGCCGGGGTGCGTCCATTCTGCCGCAGCACCGCCTCATAACGCTGCTGGGAAAACGCACCGTCCTGCTGAAAAGACGGGATCTGGCCCAGCACCGATGCAATATAGGTGTCGGGCGCCAGAAACTTCAGCTTTTGCGCTTCCTGCAGCAAGGCCTTGCGCTCGATCAGGCTGTCGAGCACCTGCTTGCGAAAATCGGCCGATTCGATCACGGCAGGGTCGAAAGCCGGACCGAGCGTCTCGCGCATGCGATCGCTCTGCCCCTGTATCTCCCGTGTCAGTTCCTCGCGCGAAATCCCCACGTCGCCGACCTCGGCCACCATGCCGCCGCTTTTGTCGCCCTTCATGTAGGAATCCACGCCAAACAGGGCGAAGGTAATTGCGATCAAGGCGAGTATGACTTTGGCCAGCCAACCCTTTGCATGGTTGCGGATTGCTTCGAGCACGGTTTTCAACTCCGGAAAAAACGTCAATGCGAATTTTCGCGCACTTTGCGCCTCGCGTCTCCCCTGGCTTCGATTAAATTTGACTCGATCCAGATTGGCTGAGATGGCTTTGAAGCACTGAAATTCGCTGAAATGAAAAAAGGCGAACTCGCGTTCGCCTTTTTGATGTTGGCGGAGTGGACGGGACTCGAACCCGCGACCCCCGGCGTGACAGGCCGGTATTCTAACCAACTGAACTACCACTCCCTTGTGCTGCAAAAAACCGTACTGCTTATATTTTGACCGCTTGTTATTCTTGACCCGGCTGGTGGGTGCTGAGGGGTTCGAACCCCCGACATTCGCCGTGTAAAGGCGACGCTCTACCAACTGAGCTAAGCACCCGACGAAGCCAAAAATTATACAACACCTCTCTCGGTCTTGCCAAATGCTAAGTGTGTTTTTTATTAATTGACGGCGTCTTTCAGACCCTTGCCGGCACGGAACTTAGGCACCTTGGCGGCCTTGATCTTGATGGCGGCGCCGGTGCGAGGATTGCGACCGGTGCGTGCGGCGCGCTTGCCGACGTAGAAACTGCCGAAACCCACCAGCGTCACCATATCACCCTTCTTCAGCGCCTTCTTGACCGCTTCAACCGTTGCATCCAGCGCACGACCGGCAGCAGCTTTGGAAATGTCAGCCGAGTCGGCGATGGCATCAATCAATTCGGATTTGTTCACGTGTTGTCCCCTTCACTCAAGTGGCACAGGAAAACCCTGTGGTCGCTTTTATAGCAACCCGCAAATCCTTGTGTCAAGCGGTTTCCCGGGCAGGCGCAAAAAAATCCCGCGACTGGCGCGGGATTCATGGAAGCCGTTCAAAAAAACCTCAGTGTTTGATTGCCGCAGCCGTGGTTCCGCCTTCTTCTGGCACAGCGATTGCTGGCGTTTCCGCCACGGGTTCATCCGGCAAAGCCTCGGGCACACGTTCCAGCGCCAATTCAAGAACGTGCTCGATCCATTTGACCGGATGGATGTCGAGCTTGTTCTTGATGTTGTCCGGAATCTCGGTCAAGTCCTTGACGTTCTCCTGCGGGATCAGCACCGTCTTGATGCCACCGCGATGCGCGGCCAGCAGCTTTTCCTTCAGCCCGCCGATCGGCAACACTTCGCCTCGCAACGTGATCTCGCCGGTCATCGCCACGTCCGCACGCACCGGTATCCCGGTGAGGATCGACACCATCGCGGTGCAGATTGCGATACCGGCTGACGGACCATCCTTCGGCGTTGCACCTTCCGGCAGGTGGATGTGGATGTCGCGCTTCTGGTAGAAGTCGTCCTGGATCCCAAGCTTGCGTGCACGCGAACGCACCACGGACAGTGCAGCCTGGATGGATTCCTGCATCACCTCGCCAAGCTTGCCAGTCGTGGTCATCTTGCCGCGCCCGGGCAGCGAGACGGCCTCGATGGTCAGCAGTTCGCCGCCCACCTCGGTCCAAGCCAGACCCGTGACCTGCCCCACCTGGTTGTTCTGTTCGGCAACGCCGAAACTGAAACGCTTCACGCCGAGATATTTCTCCAGGTTGCGCGACGTCACCGATATCTTGGTGGGCTTCTTTTTCAGCAGCAATGCCTTGACGGCCTTGCGGCAGATCTTGGAGACCTCGCGTTCGAGGCTGCGCACGCCGGCTTCGCGGGTGTAGTAACGCACGATGTCGCGGATGGCCGATTCGGCAATCGCAAGCTCGCCTTCCTTGATGCCATTGACCTTGAGCTGCTTGGGCACCAGGTAGCGCATCGCGATGTTGATTTTCTCATCCTCGGTGTAGCCCGACAGGCGGATCACTTCCATCCGGTCCAGCAGAGGCGCGGGCAGATTGAGTGAGTTGGCCGTGGCCACGAACATGACGTCGGACAGGTCGTATTCGACCTCGATGTAATGGTCCTGGAAGGTGTGGTTCTGCTCGGGATCAAGCACTTCCAGCAGCGCCGACGACGGATCGCCGCGGAAATCCTGGCCCATCTTGTCGACTTCGTCGAGCAGGAACAGCGGGTTTCTTACCCCGACCTTGGTCAGGCTTTGCAGGATCTTGCCCGGCATCGAACCGATGTAGGTGCGGCGGTGGCCGCGAATCTCGGATTCGTCACGCACGCCGCCCAGCGCCATGCGCACGAACTTGCGGTTGGTTGCACGCGCGATCGACTGGCCGAGCGAGGTCTTGCCGACACCGGGCGGCCCCACCAGGCACAGAATCGGCGCCTTGACCTTGTCGACACGCTGCTGCACGGCGAGGTACTCGAGGATGCGTTCCTTGACCTTGTCGAGGCCGTAGTGATCCTCGTCGAGCACGCGCTCGGCTTTCACCAGATCCTTGCTGATCTTGGTTTTCTTTTTCCACGGCAGGCCGACCATGGCCTCGATGTAGCTGCGGATCACGGTGGCTTCGGCCGACATCGGCGACATCATGCGCAGCTTTTTCAGCTCGCCCATGGCCTTGGCTTCGGCTTCCTTGGACATGCTGGCCTGCTTGATGCGGCTTTCCAGTTCCTCCAGTTCGGCGCCTTCCTCGATGTCGCCGAGTTCCTTCTGGATCGCCTTGACCTGCTCGTTCAGGTAGTACTCGCGCTGGCTCTTCTCCATCTGCCGCTTGACGCGGCCGCGGATGCGCTTTTCCACCTGCAGGATATCGAGTTCGCCTTCCAGCAGGCCGAGCAGATGCTCAAGGCGCTTGTTGACGCCGATCATCTCCAGCACTTCCTGCTTCTGTTCCAGCTTCAGCGGCAGGTGCGCGACGATGGTGTCAGCCAGGCGGCCGCCTTCGTCGATACCTGACAGCGAAGTCAGGATTTCCGGCGGAATCTTCTTATTCAGTTTGACGTACTGGTCGAACTGCGTCAGCAGGGCGCGACGCATGGCTTCCACCTCAACCAGTTCCTCGCCCTCGGCGGGCAGGATTTCGGCACGTGCGGTGAGATGAGTGCCGACATCGGTCACGTCCAGTACACGGGCACGCTGATTGCCCTCCACCAGCACCTTGACGGTGCCATCGGGGAGTTTCAGCATCTGCAGGACAGTGGCCACGCTGCCGGTGTCGTACAGGTCTCCCGGCGTGGGGTCGTCCTGTGCGGCGGTCTTCTGCGCGACCAGCAGGATGCTCTTGCCGGACTCCATCGAGGTTTCCAGCGCCTTGATCGATTTGGGGCGGCCGACGAACAGCGGGATGACCATGTGGGGAAACACCACCACGTCCCTAAGCGGCAACAGCGGCAGATCAACCTGTTCCTTGGATATGTTGTCGCTCATCATGATTTCCTGGTAAATGTTAAGGAAAGAATGCGCGGCATTTCAACCACGCTCATCCACAATTGGGGGGCATAGTTTGGAATTCAAGATGGCTGACAGGTTCCCTATCAGCCATTCTGTTTCAGGCGCCGGCAGCCAGAGGCTGGTCGCCTTGATCGGAGTAGATCAGCAAGGGTTTGCCGTCGCCGCTGATCAGGCCGTTGTCCACCACCACTTTGCTGACGCCTTTGAGGGAGGGTAGGTCGTACATGGTATCCAGCAGGGCATGCTCGATGATCGAGCGCAGGCCGCGCGCACCGGTGCGGCGCGCCAGTGCGCGCTTGGCGATGGCGTTGAGCGCATCCTCGCGGAATTCGAGCTCGACCCCTTCCATCTTGAACAGCTTGGCGAACTGCTTGGTCAGCGCGTTCTTCGGCTCGGTCAGGATCTGCACCAGGGCCGCCTCGTCGAGCTCGTCGAGTGTCGTAACCACCGGCAAACGTCCGACAAATTCGGGGATCAGCCCGTATTTGATGAGATCTTCGGGTTCGACCTGATGCAGCAACTCGACGTCGCGCTTGGTATCGTCTACGTTCTTGACCTGCGCGCCGAAGCCGATGCCGCCCTTTTCGGTGCGGCCGCGGATAACTTTTTCCAGCCCGCTGAAGGCGCCTCCGCAAATGAACAGGATATTGCTGGTGTCGACCTGGACGAATTCCTGATTCGGATGCTTGCGCCCGCCCTGCGGCGGAACCGAGGCGGTGGTGCCTTCGATCAGCTTCAGCAGTGCCTGCTGCACGCCTTCGCCTGACACGTCGCGGGTAATCGATGGATTGTCTGATTTGCGCGAAACCTTGTCGATTTCATCGATGTAGACAATGCCCTGCTTGGCCTTGTCGACGTCGTAGTCGCATTTCTGCAGCAGTTTCTGGATGATGTTTTCGACGTCCTCGCCCACATATCCGGCTTCGGTCAGGGTAGTGGCATCGGCGATCACGAAAGGCACGTTCAGCAGGCGCGCCAGCGTTTGCGCGAGCAGGGTCTTGCCCGAGCCGGTGGGGCCGATCAGCAGGATGTTGCTCTTCGCCAGTTCGACATCGCCGCTGCTGGCGTTGCTGCGCAGGCGCTTGTAGTGGTTGTAGACGGCAACCGACAGCGCCTTTTTAGCCTGTATCTGGCCGATCACGTACTGGCCGAGAATGTCGCTGATTTCATGCGGCGTCGGCAGATCCGAGCCGGTGCCCTTCTGGGTATCAGCCTGCTGGATTTCCTCGCGAATGATGTCGTTGCACAGCTCGACGCATTCATCGCAGATGAACACCGACGGCCCAGCAATCAGCTTGCGCACTTCGTGCTGGCTCTTGCCACAGAAGGAGCAATAAAGAAGTTTGTCGCCCGAGCCTTTGTCTGCCATGCCAGTTCCTTGCTTAATTGCCTGATGCTTCGATGCGGCTGGTCAGCACCTTGTCGACCAACCCGTAGTTCACCGCTTCGTCCGAGCTCATGAAGTTGTCGCGATCGGTATCGCGATCGATCACTTCCATGCTCTGCCCGGTGTGCTTGGCCAGCATCTCGTTGAGGCGTGCTTTCAAATAGAGGATTTCCTTGGCGTGGATGGCAATGTCCGACGCCTGGCCTTGAAATCCGCCCAGCGGCTGGTGGATCATCACGCGCGAGTTGGGCAGGCAGAAACGCTTGCCCTTGGCGCCCGCGGTCAGCAGGAACGCGCCCATGCTGGCCGCCTGGCCGATGCACAGGGTGGACACGTCCGGCTTGATGAACTGCATGGTGTCGTAGATCGCCAGGCCGGCCGAAACCGAGCCGCCGGGCGAGTTGATGTAGAAGTAGATGTCCTTGTCGGGGTTTTCCGACTCCAGGAACAGCATCTGAGCGACCACCAGGTTGGCCGTCGCGTCGTTCACCGGGCCGACCAGGAAGATGACCCGTTCCTTGAGCAGGCGCGAGTAAATGTCGTAGGCACGCTCGCCACGGCCGCTCTGCTCGACGACCATGGGGACCAGCCCCAGACCCTGGGGCTCGAAGGAGTTTCTTTCAAAATCAATTTGCATCAGGCACGTCCCATCAGTTCTTCAAAGGAGGTTTTCACGGCTTCCACTTGGGCCTGACCTGCAACCCATGCTACCACATTCTCTTCCAGCGCCAGGGACTCGATCTCGTGCATCCGGTCCGGACTCTGGTAGTACCACTGCACCACCTGTTCGGGGTCCTCGTAGCTCTGCGCCTGCTCGGCAATCAGGGCTCGGATCTGCTCGGGCTGCGCCGTGAGTTTGTTCGCCTGAACGATCTCCGCCAGAATCAGGCCCAGGCGGACGCGGCGTTCAGCCTGTCCAGTAAACATATCGGCGGAAAGCTTCATGGTCTGAACCCCTCGCGACTGCATATCTGCTTCGGTCATTTTCATCAGGCGCTCGGTTTCCATCGCCACCAGGCTCTGCGGCAGATCCAGCGTGCTTTTCTGGTTCAACAGATCCATGGCCTGCTCTTTCAGCTTCGTCTGCACGCGGCGTTTGACCTCGAGCTCCAGATTGGTCTTCACTTCAGTCTTGAGCCGCTCCACATCCCCGTCTTCGACGCCCAGCGCCTTGGCGAATTCCGCGTCCACCGCCGGCAGCGCCGGCGCCTTCACATCCTTGACCTGGACCTCGAAATGCGCGGCCTTGCCGGCCAGCTCCTTGGCGCCATACTCGGCCGGGAAGGTCAGGTCGAAGCCCTTGCTGTCGCCGGCCTTGAGCCCGACCAGATTCTGTTCGAAATCCTTCAGCAGCCGGCCTTCGCCGATCACCGCGGCAAAGCCCTCGCCCTGGCCGCCTTCGAAGGGCACCCCGTCGACCGTGCCCTGGTAGTCGAACCTGACCAGATCGCCTTCCACTGCCGCGCGGTCGGTGAACTCGAACGTGCGGCGCTGCTTCTGCAGCACTTCCAGCGTCTTCATGACATCGGCATCGCCCAGGTCCACGACCGGCCGGCTGATCTTGCCCGTGGAGAGGTCGTTGATCTTCACTTCAGGATAGACCTCAAAACTGGCACTGAACGTCATGACGGACGTGTCGGTCTGTCCCGCTTTCGGCTCGAAGCGCGGATAGCCCGCAATCTTCAGCTGGTTCGCCTGCACCGCCTCGCCGAAGCGGGCCTGCAGGGTTTCGCCCAGGACTTCCTGGCGCACGCCAGGGCCATGCTGGCGCGCCACCGCGGAGAGCGGCGCCTTGCCGGGACGGAAACCATCCATCTTGACGTTGCGTGACAGTCGCTTGAGGCGGCTCTGCACTTCGGTTTCCAGTTGGTCCATGGGCACGCTGATGTCCAGGCGGCGGACCAGTCCTTCGAGAACTTCAAGATTTGCTTGCATCAAAATACTTCCTGACTGAATTGAGGATGGATGTAAAACCTAAAACCGATGGTGCGAAAGGGGGGACTCGAACCCCCACGCCTTGCGGCGCTGGAACCTAAATCCAGTGCGTCTACCAATTCCGCCACTCTCGCGGCAGGGCCGCAAAACTATCGACCGAGAAGTGTAATATAATCAATGCGATGCTGTCACCCAAGCCCAACCGGCATCCTGCCTAAGTCTTTATTCCCATTCCGATTTTTTGTTGCCGGTGCCGGTCGATCACTACGAAAACTTCCCCGTTGCGTCCTGGCTGCTGCCCAAACGGCTGCGCCGGCCGGTCGAAGCCATCTACCGGTTTGCCCGCTCGGCAGACGATATCGCCGATGAAGGCGATGCGCCGCCGGAAGCACGGCTGGCCCAGCTGGCGGCCTATCATGCCGAACTGAACCGCATCGAACGCGGCGAGACGCCGACCGATCCGGTGTTCGGCCCGCTGGCCGCAGCCATCCGCGCGCATGCCATCCCGCTTGCCCCGTTTCGCGACCTGCTGTCGGCCTTCGCGCAGGACGTCGAAAAGAAACGCTACGCCAGCTTCGGCGAAGTCATGGACTACTGCCGACGCTCGGCCAACCCGGTGGGACGCCTGATGCTGCATCTGTACGGCGACACCGACCCGCGCCATCTGGCCTATTCCGATGCCATCTGCAGCAGCCTGCAACTGATCAACTTTCTGCAGGATATCGCCGTCGATTACCAAAAAGACCGCGTCTACCTGCCGCAGGACGAACTGGCCACACTCCACGTCAGCGAAACACAAATCGCCCAGGGCGATACGCGCGGCCTGTGGCACATGATGATGCACAAGCAGATCGAACGCGCCCGCAAATTACTGCAGGCCGGCGCGCCGCTCGGCCGGGCGCTCAAGGGGCGCATCGGCCTCGAACTGCGGGTCACCATCCTCGGTGGCGAGACCATCCTGCGCAAGTTGCACGCCGACCCCGGCTGCGTATTCCACAACCGTCCGGTGCTGACCAAAAAGGACTGGATCGTCATGCTCGGACGCGGGATTTTTTGAATATGGACGCCCATCAGTACTGCCAGGAGCGCGCCGCCGCCAGCGGCTCCAGTTTCTACTACAGCTTTGTCTTCCTGCCGCCTGACACGCGGCGCGCGATCACCGCGTTCTATGCGCTTTGCCGCGAGCTCGACGATGTCGTCGACGAGTGCCACGAGCGTCAGGTAGCCGAAACCAAGCTCGACTGGTGGCGCGGGGAAATCGCGCGCTTTGCCGCCGGCGTACCGGAGCACCCGACGACGCGCGCGCTGTTCGACACCCCGCAGGGCCGCAACGCGCCTGCCGCCCTGCTGCTGGAAATCGTCGACGGCATGGCGATGGACCTCGACTATCAGCGCTACCCCGATTTCAAATCGCTCAACCTCTACTGTTACCGCGTGGCGGGCGTGGTGGGCGAAGTGGCGGCAGCGATTTTCGGCGGCGCGCGCAGCGCGGACGACCGCGACATCCGCCGCTACGCGCACGAACTGGGCCTCGCGTTCCAGCTTACCAACATCATCCGCGACGTCGGCGAAGACGCGCGGCGCGGACGCATCTACCTGCCGCAGGACGAACTGGCGCGCTTCGGCGTCGCCGAAGCCGATATTCTGAATGCCCGCGACACGCCAGAATTCCAGGCACTGATGCAGTTCCAGTACGAACGCGCCAGCGCGCATTACGACAGCGCGCTGGCCGCCCTGCCCGCCCATGCGCGTCGTGCGCAGCGCCCGGGCCTGGTGATGGCGGCGATTTACCGCACCCTGCTCGACGAAATCCGGCGGGACCATTTTCCCGTGTTGCGCGCGCGCGTCTCGCTCACGCCGCTGCGCAAGCTGTGGCTCGCGGGCAGGACCTGGCTGTTTCCATGAAGCCGAATGTGGCCGTCGTCGGCGGCGGCTGGGCCGGCTGCGCCGCCGCGCTGACCCTGGCCGAAGCAGGAGCCGCCGTCACCCTGTACGAAGCCAGCCGCACGCTGGGCGGGCGTGCACGGGCGGTCGAACTCGAAGGCCAGACGCTCGACAACGGCCAGCACATCCTGCTCGGCGCATATGAGCAGACGCTGCAGCTGATCGACCGTCTGCATCCCGCCGCAACGCCTGAAGGCCTGTGGCGCCTGCCGCTCACCCTCAACCAGCCGCCGGATTTCAGCCTCGCCTGCCCGCGCCTGCCGGCGCCGCTGCATTTGCTGGCGGGGCTGCTCGGCGCGCGCGGGCTGGGCTGGGGCGCGAAGCTGGCCGCCGCGCGCTGGGCGCACGCCTTGCTCAACAACGCAGACACGCCGGACCAACTGAGCGTCAGCCAGCTCACCCGCAGCCAGCCGGAACGATTGCGGTCGCTGCTGTGGCATCCGCTGTGCGTGTCCGCCCTCAACACGCCGCCCGAGATTGCCAGCGCCCGCGTCTTCCAGGACGTGATCCGCGCCGCCTTCGGCGGACGCAGCCATCACAGCGACCTGCTGCTGCCGCGCCGCGATCTGACGGCATTGTTTCCTGCGCCCGCCGCCGCCCGTCTGCAGGAACTCGGCGGCAACGTACGCCTGGCCTGCCGGGTCACCCGCATCGACGCCTCGGCGGACGCCGTCACACTGGCCACGCGCGACGAATCAGCGATCTACAGCCATGTCATCCTCGCCGTCGCGCCGCAGCACCTCGGCGCCCTGGCGGCGCAGGTATTGGCGCTGGAACCCGTTGTGCAGCAGGTCGCGGCCTACACCTATCAGCCGATCGCCACCGCCTATTTCCAGCACGACCCCGATTTTCGATTGCCCAAGCCGCTCTATGCTCTGGCGGATGGCCCGGCGCAGTTCGTATTCGACCGCGGGCAGAGCCATGGCCAGCCGGGCTTGCTGGCCTTTGTGGCCAGCGCCGCAGCGGACCTGTCAGCGGACTGGATGGATCAGGCCGCAGCCCAGTTGCAGCCCATTGCCCGGCCCGGTCCACTGAGCTGGCGCAAATCCATCGTCGAGAAACAGGCGACTTTTTCCTGTGTGCCCGGCATGTCACGTCCTGACGTCCGCACCGCACACCCGCGCATTTTCCTGGCGGGCGATTTCACCGCCGGGCCTTACCCCGCCACCCTCGAAAGCGCCACCGTGAGCGGAGTACAATCGGCCCGCGCCTTACTCGAACAGCCATGAAAGATTATCTTCCCCACCCCGACCTGCTCGCAGGCCGCGTCATCCTCGTTACCGGTGCCAGCTCGGGCCTCGGGCGCGCCGCCAGCCTGGCGTTTGCGCGCCACGGCGCGACCGTCGCGCTGCTCGCGCGCAATGAAGCCAGACTCGAAGCGGTGTACGACGAAATCGTCGCCGCCGGCGGTCCCGAACCGGCGATGTTTCCGTACGACCTGGGCACCGCCGACGACCGCAGCCTGGAAACCCTGGCCAACACCCTCGCGCATCACCTGAAGCGGCTCGACGGCGTGCTGCACAGTGCGCACCAGTTCTACAGCCTCACCCCGCTTGAGCTGCAAACCCTGGAGCAATGGCAGACCCTGATGCGGGTCAACCTGATTGCGCCGTTTGCGCTCACCCGCGCCTGCCTGCCGCTGCTGAAACAGGCGCCGGATGCCTCGGTGATCTTCACCGGCGAGACCCACGGCCATCAACCCGGGGCATACTGGGGCGGCTATGCGGTGGCGAAGTCGGGGCTGGAAACGCTGACCCGCATCTGGGGCGACGAGCTCGCCACCCAGGAAAACCTCCGCATCAACACCCTGATCCCCGGCCAGGTGGCGACCACCCTGCGTTCGCGCACCCATCCCGGACTCGACCCCGAGACCGTGCCCGGCGCCGATGAACTGATGCCCTGCTATCTTTATTTGATGGGCGAAGACAGCCGCGCGGTGCGAGGACAGATTATTGAATGCCAGTCCTGATATTCGCACGCCGATGAAAATCGGACGTTACGAAATCCTCGACGAAATCGGCCAGGGCGCGATGGGCACGGTGTACCGGGCACGCGACCCACTGATCGAACGGACGGTCGCCATCAAGACCGTTTCCATCGAGCACCTGCAGCAGGAAGGCGCCGACGCCGAATCGCGTTTCCTGCGCGAGGCGCAGAGCGCCGGCCGCCTGTCGCACCCCAATATCGTGACCATCTACGACGTGGGCGAAGCCGACGGGCTGGCCTACATTGCCATGGAGTATCTTTCCGGCGCGACGCTGCGCGACCTCATGAACAGACGCCCGATGCCGCTCGAATTGGCACTCGAGACGGTCACGCAGATGGCCGAGGCGCTGGCGTTTGCTCACGAGCATGGCGTCATCCACCGCGACATCAAGCCTTCCAATGTCGTCGTCACCGGACAGCGCGGCCACATCAAGCTGACCGACTTCGGCATCGCGCATCTCACCAACAGCGAGCAGACCCAGGACGGGCAAATGCTCGGTTCACCGCGTTACATGTCGCCGGAACAGGCAATGGGGCGCCAGGTGGATGGCCGCTCCGACATTTTTTCGCTGGGCGCCTTGCTGTACGAAATGATCACCGGGCAGTACGCCTTCGATGGCGACAGCCTGCCGACGATCCTGTATCGCGTGATCAATGAAGCGCCGGCGCCGGCATCGTCCCTGCGCCCCAAGTTGCCCGCCGCACTCGCCAGCCTGCTGACGCACATGCTGAGCAAGAATCCACAGGCCCGGCCGGATGCACGCGCCCTCGTCAATGCGCTGCATGCACTGGCACCCGCAGCACCGCAAGCACCTGCACCGCCGCCCTCCAACCGCATACCGCGCCTGCTGCCCATCATTGCATTCAGCACGCCGTTCGTCGTATTTCTGCTGATCGGGGTCGGCATGATTGTCATCGAGCACTTTCTGGGTGCGCACCGGCAAGTCGCCCCTGCGCCCGCGATATCCAGCATGGCTGCCGCGCCACCCTCTGCTCCGCCAACAAGCCTGGACGAGGCGCCGGGCAGCCAAGCGCCGGGCGCACCCGTCAAGCGCAACCAGGAAGCGCCCCGTTCTGTTGCCGCATCGGACGCCTACCTGGAAGGTCTCGACAAGAAACAGGTTGAGTTGCGCATCCGGCGCACCGAACTGTTGCTGGAATACACCGAACTGCATCCCGACGTCGCGCAAATTGACAGGCAACTCGAACAACTGCGCGTCGAGCGCCGAAAATATCTCCGGAAACTGCAGAAAAAATCGTAAAAATCCAGGTCGATTACCAGTTGGTCTCGCGTTCGGCGGTAGCCGACACCTTGTGAATGCTGAGGTCGGCGCCGTTGAATTCCGCTTCGGCATCCAGCCGCAGGCCCACCACTCGCTTGAGCAGGCCATACACCAGCAGGCTGCCCACCACGGCGACCGCCACGCCGCCCAGCGTGCCTATCACCTGCGACGCCAGGCTGACGCCGCCGATGCCGCCCAGCGCCTTTGAACCAAATATCCCGGCTGCGATGCCGCCCCATGCACCGCACAGGCCATGCAGCGGCCACACCCCGAGCACGTCGTCGATCTTCCACTTGTTCTGCGTCACCATGAACATCCACACGAAGAGCCCGCCGGCAATCGTACCCGTGGCCAGTGCGCCGAGCGGATGCATCAGGTCCGAACCGGCGCACACCGCCACCAAGCCCGCCAGCGGGCCGTTATGGATGAATCCCGGGTCGTTGCGGCCGATCACCAGCGCGGCCAGCGTGCCCCCCACCATCGCCATCAGCGAGTTCACCGCCACCAGGCCCGACACCGCCTCGATCAATTGCGCCGACATCACATTGAAGCCGAACCAGCCCACCGTCAGGATCCAGGCGCCCAGCGCCAGAAACGGGATATTGGAAGGCGGGTGTGCGGAGACCATGCCGTCCTTGGTGTAGCGCCCGCGCCGCGCGCCCAGCAGCAGCACCGCGGGCAGGGCGATCCAGCCCCCCACCGCATGCACCACCACCGATCCGGCAAAGTCATGGAAGCGGGCGCCAAAAGTGGCTTCCATCCAGTCCTGGATGCCGTAGTTGCCGTTCCAGACGATGCCCTCGTAAAACGGGTAGACCAGGCCCACCAGGGCGAAGGTGGCGGCCAGTTGCGGATTGAAGCGGGCGCGCTCGGCAATGCCGCCCGACACGATGGCGGGTATCGCCGCCGCGAAGGTCAGCAGGAAAAAGAACTTGACCAGGTCGTAGCCGTTTTTGGCCGACAGCACCTCGGCGCTCGAGAAGAAACTGACGCCGTAGGCGACGCTGTAGCCGATGAAAAAATAGGCGATCGTCGAGACCGAGAAATCGGTGAGGATCTTGACCAGGGCATTGACCTGGTTCTTCTTGCGTACGGTGCCCAGTTCAAGGAAGGCAAACCCTGCATGCATGGCCAGCACCATGATGCCGCCCAGCAAAACAAACAACACATCACTGCCTGATTTCAACGCTTCCATGCCTCGGTCCTCGCACATTGCATGCGGGCAGAGGTAAGCAAGCAGCGTTCCCGCTATTCAAGCCATTGTTTTAAATAGGAAGACTGTTACGGGATGGAATCAAACCGCACCATATCGGTGCATGACGACGCATGGCGCACCGCCAGAGTGCGTTATTTGAGGTCGCTCGAATCGGCTTCAGCCGGACCGGAGTCGATGCGATCAAGCTCCGCGTCCATTTCGGCCTCGGACATGGGCTTGTAGACCGGCTCGAGTTCGGATGCGGGCTTGGGCTTGGTGATGATCGATGCAACGATGATGCCCAGCTCGTACAGAAGCCACATCGGGATCGCGAGCATGAACTGCGAGATGACGTCCGGCGGGGTGAAAATCGCGCCGATGACAAATGCGCCGACAACGACATAAGGGCGAATCTCGCGCAGCTTGGCAATTGAAACCATGCCCATTTTGACCAGCAGCACCACTGCGACCGGAACCTCGAAGGTGATGCCGAAGGCCAGAAACAGGGTCATCACGAAATCAAGGTACTTGCCGATGTCGGTCATCACGGCCACGCCTTCCGGCGCGACGCCGACGATGAAGCCGAACACCACCGGGAACACCAGGAAATAGGCAAACGCCATTCCCAGCAAAAACAGAATCACGCTGGCGACCACCAGCGGCACGCCGAGGCGCTTTTCATGCTGATAAAGGCCGGGGGCGACAAACGCCCACGCCTGGTAGAACACCCACGGCAGCGCCAGCAGGAAGGCGGTCATCATGGTGACCTTGATCGGCACGAAGAACGGCGTGGTGACCTCGGTGGCGATCATCTGCCCACCTTGCGGCAAGGCTGCCAGCATCGGCCTGGCCAGCAGCGCATAGAGATCCTGCGCCCAGGGGAACAGGCAAACGAACAGCACCACCACCGCGATCACCGCGCGCAGCAGACGATCCCGCATTTCGATGAGATGCGAGATAAAGGTGTCTTCTGTGTTGCTCATTGGCTTGTTCCGGCGGATTTCCCGCGTGCCGTTTCGACCACCGCAGACGGCGTGAAAGTCAGCGCATTCTGGTCGGGTTCGTCGAGCGGCAGGCTCTGCTGCGGCGTAGGTGGCGTCTCGATCTGCTTCATAGCGGGTTCGGTGACAGGACGCTCGCCCTCGGTCGCCGCCATCGCCGCCACCACCTTGTCGACGCTGCCCACCTCCTCGCGCAGATAGTCGTCAACCACGGTTACCTGCTGCTGGACGTCCGATGCCGCCGACTCGATGGATTCCTTGATGCCTTGCCCAACCCGGCGCATTTCATCCAGTTGGATTTCATGGCTGATATCCGATTTCACGGACGACACGTAGCGCTGCATGCGGCCATACAAATGCCCGGCCGTGCGTGCGACCTTGGGCAAGCGCTCGGGGCCGATGACGATCAACGCCACGACGCCAATGACAAGAAGTTCAGTAAAGCCAATATCGAACATGGATCAGGTATCAGGGGGCAGAATTCAGGGAGCAGGTGCAGGGTTCAGGGGCGCGGCTGGAAGCCGCTCATTCCCTGAATCCTGCCTTTCAGGAATTCTGCTTGTCCTTCACTTCGGCGTCGATGGTATGACCGCCCTGTTCGGCATTCTCGCTGATCTTCGGCGCGTCTTCCTTCATGCCCTCCTTGAAACCCTTGACCGCGCCACCCAGGTCGCTGCCGATGTTGCGCAGTTTCTTGGTGCCGAAAATCAGCAGCACGACAACCAGAACGATCAGCCAATGCCAGATGCTAAAGCTACCCATGGTGTTTCTCCTTTTGATTTAACTGCGCTTGACGGGATCGCCCCCGCCAAATACGTGAACGTGAACGTGAAACACTTCCTGACCGCCACCGCGCCCGGTGTTGATCAGCGTCTTGAAGCCGGCGTCGAGCCCCTGCTCTTTCGCCAGACGCGGCGCCAGCAGCAGCATCCTGCCCAGAAGGCCTTCATGCTCGGGCGTGCAGTCCGCCAGCGTCGCGACATGCGCCTTTGGGATGATCAGGAAATGCACCCGCGCGAACGGGTGGATATCGTCAAACGCCAGCACCTCGTCGTCTTCGTAGACCTTGCTGGACGGAATCTGTCCGGCAATGATTTTGCAGAAAATGCAGTCACTCATGTCGATTCGCTTTTTCCACCAGGCCCGAGAGCCCCTCGCGGCGCGCCAGCTCGTTCAGCACGTCGGCCGGCTTCAGTCCCTTGTGCGCCAGCAGCACCAGGGTATGAAACCACAAATCGGCGACTTCGTAGATGATCTTTTCGGGCTGGTCGTCCTTGGCCGCCATCACCGTCTCGGTCGCTTCCTCGCCGATCTTTTTCAGGATGGCGTCGGTGCCCTTGGCATACAGCCTGGCCACATAGGAACTGTCGGGCGATGCCTGCTTGCGCGCCTCCAGCGTTTCGGCCAGACGGTCCAGAATGTCGCTCATGTGCGGTAGATCTCGTCGGGGTTCTTCAGCACCGGGGCGGTCGTCACCCAGTGATCGCCGCCTTGGTCGTCCTTGGCCAGCTTCTGGAAAAAACAGGAGCGCCGTCCGGTATGACAGGCAATACCGCCCACCTGTTCAATTTTCAGCAACACCACATCATTGTCGCAGTCGAGCCGGATTTCGCGGACGTTCTGCACATGACCGGATTCCTCGCCCTTGCGCCACAGCTTGTTGCGCGAACGCGAGAAATACACGCCGCGCCCGGTGCGCGCGGTTTCCTCCAGCGCCTCGCGGTTCATCCATGCCACCATCAGGATCTCACCGCTGGTGACATCCTGGGCGATCGCCGGCACCAGGCCGTTCGTGTCCCATTTGACGGCGTCGAGCCAGTCGCTCACAGCCGAACCTCGATGCCATGCTGCTTCATGTACTTCTTCGCCTCGTCGATGCCGTATTCACCGAAGTGGAAAATGCTCGCCGCCAGCACCGCATCGGCATGGCCTTCCTTGACGCCGTCGACCAGATGCTGCAGGTTGCCGACGCCGCCGCTGGCGATGATGGGGATGTCGACCGCGTCGGAAATCGCGCGCGTCAGTTCCAGATCGAAGCCGCTCTTGGTGCCGTCGCGGTCCATCGAGGTCAGCAGCAGTTCGCCCGCGCCGAGGCTTTCCATCTTCTTCGCCCATTCGATGGCGTCGAGGCCGGTGGCCTTGCGCCCGCCGTGGGTGAAGACCTCCCAGTGGTCGCCCACCCGCTTGGAATCGATGGCCACGACGATGCACTGGCTGCCGTAGCGGTCGGACGCATCCTTCACCAGCTGCGGATTCAATACCGCCGAGGTGTTGATGCTGACCTTGTCGGCGCCGGCGTTCAACAGGCGCTGTACATCGCCCACTTCGCGCACGCCGCCCCCCACTGTCAGCGGAATGAACACTTCCGCGGCTACGGCCTCGATGATGTGCAGGATCAGGTCGCGGTCGTCGGACGACGCCGTGATGTCGAGAAAGGTCAGCTCGTCCGCGCCCGCCTCGTTGTAGCGGCGCGCGATTTCAACCGGGTCGCCGGCGTCCTTCAGTTCGACGAAATTGACGCCCTTGACCACGCGGCCATGGGTCACGTCGAGACAGGGAATGATGCGTTTCGCGAGCATGGGTGGGTTAAACGCCGAACACGCCGCCCGCCAGTTCGTCGGCCAGCTTTTGCGCCTCGACGAAGTCGAGCGTGCCCTGGTAGATGGCACGGCCGGTGATCGCGCCGATGATGCCATCCTTGGCGACGGCGGAGAGTGCCCGCACGTCGTCGAGATTGGTGACGCCGCCGCTGGCGATGACGGGGATCGACAAGGCCTGCGCCAGCCGCTGCGTGGCTTCGATGTTGACCCCGGTCAGCATGCCATCACGGCCGATGTCGGTGTAGATGACGGCCTCGACGCCGTAGCCCTCGAAACGCTTGGCCAGGTCGATGACGTCGTGGCCGGTGATCTTGGACCAGCCTTCGACGGCGATCTTGCCGTCCTTGGCGTCGAGCCCGACCATCACGTGGCCGGGGAAGGCGTCGCAGGCTTCATGCAGGAAGCCGGGGTTTTTCACCGCCGCAGTGCCGATGATGACGTAGCGCACGCCGTCGTCGAGATAGCGCTCGATGGTGGCGAGATCGCGGATGCCGCCGCCGAGCTGCACCGGCATCTCGTCGCCCACGGCATCGACGATCGATCGAATCGCCGCGTCGTTGACCGGCTTGCCGGCAAAGGCGCCGTTGAGGTCGACCAGATGCAGGCGGCGCGCGCCCAGTTCCTTCCAGTGGCGGGCCATGGCGGCCGGGTCCTCGGAGAACACGGTGGCACGGTCCATTTCGCCTTGTTCCAGGCGCACGCAGTGGCCGTCTTTAAGGTCGATCGCAGGAATAATTAGCATGGCAAATCAGCAGGGTCGTACAAAAGAAAAATTAGGCGCAGGCAGCGCCGGACATATCGCAGGCGGTTTCGCTCGCACCCGGATTCCAGGTTACAAAATTGCCCAGCAGCGTCAAACCGTCGTTCTGGCTCTTTTCCGGATGAAACTGGACCGCAAAGATGTTTCCCGTTGCCACCGCACAGGTGAACGGGAAGGGGTAATGCGAGAACCCGGCGATCACCTCGGGCGAGGTCGGCTGCGCGAAATAGCTGTGGACGAAGTAGAAGCGCGCGCCCTCTTCGATGCCCACCCACAGCGGATGCGGCATCGCCTGATGAACGTTGTTCCAGCCCATGTGCGGCACCTTGAGCTTGTTGCCCGTGTCGTCGTGCATCGCCTCGTGCGGAAAATGCTGCACCGTGCCGGGCAGGATGCCGAGGCAGGCGGTGTCGCCCTCCTCGCTGTGTTCGAACAGCACCTGCATGCCCATGCAGATGCCGAGAAAAGGCTTGTTGTGGGCGGCGTCGATGATCACCTGACGCAAGCCGCGCGCATCGATTTCGCGCATGCAGTCGGGCGCCGCGCCCTGCCCCGGAAACACCACGCGGCCGGCTTCGGCAATGACTGCGGGATCGGAGGTCACCGCCACGCTCGCCGCGGGCGCGACGTGCTCGATGGCCTTGGACACCGAACGCAGATTGCCCATGCCGTAGTCGATCACGGCGATGTCAACGCTCATAGGGCACCCTTCGTCGACGGCAGCACGTTGCCCATGCGCGCATCAGGCTCCACCGCCATGCGCAGCGCACGGCCGAAGGCCTTGAAAATCGTCTCGGCCTGGTGGTGCGCGTTGATGCCGCGCAGGTTGTCGATGTGCAACGTCATCCCGGCGTGATTGATGAAGCCGCGGAAAAATTCCAGGAACAGGTCGACGTCAAATTCGCCGATGCGCGCACGGGTGTAATCGACGTGGTATTCCAGGCCGGGACGTCCCGACAGGTCGATCACCACGCGCGACAAGGCCTCGTCGAGCGGCACGTAGGCATGGCCGTAGCGGCGGATGCCCTTCTTGTCGCCGAGCGCCTGCGCGAAGGCCTGGCCCAGCGTGATCCCCGTGTCTTCCACCGTGTGGTGCGCGTCGATGTGCAGGTCGCCGCGCGCCTCAATGTCGAGGTCGATCAGGCCATGGCGCGCGATCTGGTCGAGCATGTGGTCGAGGAAGGGCACGCCGGTGGCAAGCTTGGAAATACCGGTGCCATCGAGGTTGAGACTGACCGTGATCTGGGTCTCGAGGGTGTTGCGGGTGACTTGGGCGGTGCGCATGGCGTCGGTCAATAAGGCTGTAAAGGGATTCTAGCAGGCCGCTCTGGTTTTCAGCACAGCGCTTTCAACGCGGCAATCAACGCATCGCATTGCGCATCGGTGCCGATCGTGATGCGCAGGAACGGCGCGATGCGGGCCGGTTTCTTGAAATGACGCACGATGATGCTGCGCTCGCGCAGGCGTGCAGCCAGTTCGGCGCCTTCATGCGCCGGATGGTGGGCGAAGATGAAATTGGCGCCGGAGGGCAGCACTTCGAAGCCGAGTGTCTCCATGTCGGCCACCAGCCGGGTGCGGGTTCTGACCACCTTGGAACAGATGGACTCGAAATAGGCACGGTCTTCCATTGACGCCAGCGCGCCGGCCTGGGCAAAACGGTCGAGCGGATACGAGTTGAAGCTGTCTTTCACCCGGTTGAGCGCCTCGATCAGATGCGACTGGCCGATCGCGTAGCCGACGCGCAGGCCGGCCAGCGCGTGCGACTTCGACAGGGTGCGCGTCACCAGCAGTTGCGGGTAGCGTGCCACCAGCCCCACCGCCGATTCGCCGCCGAAGTCAATATAGGCTTCGTCGACCACCACCACCGAGTCCGGATTGCCTGCGAGCAGGCGCTCGATTTCGCTCAGCGCCAGCAAGCGCCCGGTCGGCGCATTGGGATTGGGGAAAATCACCCCGCCGTTGGGCACGAGGTAATCGTCGACCCGGATCTCGAACGATTCCGTCAGCGGAATCGTGCGGTGGGCGATCTCGTACAGCCCGCAGTACACCGGATAGAAGCTGTAGCTGATGTCAGGGAACAGGATGGGCTGGTCATGCTTCAAGAGCGCCATGAAGGCGTGCGCCAGCACTTCGTCGGAACCGTTGCCGACGAACACCTGATCAGCCGACACGCCGTGATACGCGGCGATACCGGCACGCAGACGGTCGGAATTGGGGTCGGGATAGAGGCGCAGGGTGTCGGCGGCTTCCGCACGCACGGCGTCGAGCACCTTCGGGCTGGGCCCGTAGGGATTCTCGTTGGTGTTGAGCTTGACCAGGTTGGCCAGCTTCGGCTGCTCGCCCGGCACATAGGGCGTCAGGCCGTGCACCACGGCGCTCCAATAGCGACTCATCAGGATAGCCGGCTCATTTATGGACCAGGCGGTATTCGGCGGAACGCGCATGCGCCTGCAGGCCTTCGCCGTAGGCCAGCGTGGCAGCGATCCGGCCCAGCGTCTGCGCGCCGGCCTGCGACACGTGGATCAGGCTGCTGCGCTTCTGGAAGTCGTACACGCCCAAGGGCGACGAGAAGCGCGCGGTGCGCGAGGTCGGCAGCACGTGGTTCGGGCCGGCGCAGTAGTCGCCCAGTGCCTCGCAGGTGTTCTTGCCCATGAAGATGGCGCCGGCGTGGCGCAGCTGGGGCAGCAGCGCGTCGGGGTCAGCCACCGACAGTTCCAGGTGCTCGGGTGCGATGGTGTTGGAAATCGCCACCGCGTCGTCGAGATCGCGCGTCTTGATCAGCGCGCCGCGGTTGGTGAGCGAGGTGCGGATCACCTCGCTGCGCGGCATCTCTTCGATCAGCCTGTCGATCGCCGCCGCGACGGCATCGAGATAGGCCGCGTCGGGCGACAGCAGGATCGACTGCGCCATCTCGTCGTGCTCGGCTTGCGAAAACAGGTCCATCGCGACCCATTCCGGCGGCGTGTTGCCGTCAGCGATCACCAGGATTTCGGATGGGCCGGCGATCATGTCGATGCCGACGGTGCCGAACACGCGGCGCTTGGCCGCCGCCACATAGGCGTTGCCGGGGCCGACGATCTTGTCGACCTGCGGCACGGTTTGGGTGCCGTAGGCCAGCGCCGCCACCGCCTGCGCGCCGCCGATGGTAAACACGCGGTCGACGCCGGCGATTGCCGCGGCGGCCAGTACCAGCTGATTGTGCTCGCCGCCCGGGGTCGGCACCACCATGATGAGCTCGCCGACGCCGGCCACCTTGGCCGGAATCGCGTTCATCAGCACCGACGAGGGATAGGCCGCCTTGCCGCCCGGCACGTACAGGCCGACGCGGTCGAGCGGGGTGATCTTCTGCCCCAGCACCGTGCCGTCGTCTTCGGTGTAGGTCCAGGATTCCTGAATCTGCTTTTGGTGATAGCGGCGCACGCGGTCCGCCGCGGCTTCCAGCGCCTGGCGGGTATCGGCGGGCAAATGGTCGAGCGCGGTCTGCAGTTGCGCCGCATTGAGTTCCAGGCTCGCCAGCGAAGGCGTCGGCAGACGGTCGAAACGCTCGGTGTACTCGAGCACTGCCGCGTCGCCCCGCGTTTTCACGTCGTGCAGGATGGCGGCCACCGTCTGCTCGATGGCGGCATCGGCAGCGTCATCGAACTGCAACAGACGGGTGAGACGCGCCTGAAAATCAGGCTGTGCGCTATCGAGTCGGGTGAGCGTAACCACGGGATTTCGTTTCCAAAAGACTGATGGAGATTGTACCGTTTTTTGAGGCGCCGCCACGGCCTGCAAGGCATTCGCCAGACAAATTCATACCTGTTCCGGATATTAGACAAAGTCCAAATTGGCGATTATTATGCGCGTATGCATTACACGCGGGACAACATGGCTGGCCTCTTGCGCAGCCACGACATCAATCCGACCCACCAGCGGATCGAGATTGCGCACGCGCTGTTTTCGCGGCAGGAACACCTGTCGGCCGACCAGGTGATGGCGATCGTCAACACGCGCCACTCCGAAACCTCCAAGGCCACGGTCTACAACACGCTGAAGCTCTTCCTGGAAAAAGGCCTGGTGCGCGAAGTCATCGTCGACCCCAGCAAGGTGTTTTTCGACCCCAACACCAGCCCGCATCACCATCTCTACGAAGTCGACAGCGGCAAACTCTCCGATATCTCGGCCGAGCAGGTGCAGATTTCCGGCCTGCCACCGCTGCCCGACGGCATGGTGACCGAAGGCATCGATCTCATCGTGCGCGTCCGCCGCGCCCGCTGATTTTCCCCGCCCGTCGATGAAACGGGTTCTCATTGCGCCTACCCTGCTCGACGCCCAACTGGCTGTCGATGTCCTGTCCAGCCTCGGCATCGTCAGCCACATCTTCAACGCCAACGCCGCCGGCGCGCTGGGCGAGGTGCCGTTCATGCAGGCTCAGCCCGAAGTCTGGGTCGACGATGAAGCGCAGGAAACGCGGGCGCGCGAAGTCCTGACCGGCTTGCGCAACGCGCCGCTGCGCGACGAAAAAGCCTGCCCGTATTGCGGCGAGGCGAATCCCGGGAATTTCATGAGTTGCTGGCAGTGCGGCGGCGCACTGCCCGACTAGGGCCTGTTCATACTATTTTCGTGCCTGCGGCGAGGCCGATTCGGGGATGAGCCCGCGAAGCAAGGCGCGCCGCTGTGTCACTCACAGCAAGCGACTTGCGACAAAGGGCACACCCCGAATCGGCCCGCCCCTTCGGGTTGCTGCGAGAAAATAGTATGAACAGGCCCTAGGACGACTGCGGGTCTTTTTGCAGCGACTCGAGGTGCTGCTGATACTGGCGCGCAAATATCCGCTCCAGTTCGTCGATGGTCTCGACCGCCGCCACGCCATGAATCAGATGGCGCGTCATCTGCGCGGACGCCTCATGGAAAATCTGGTTGCGCTCCAGCATCGGATACGTCTGCATCAAACGCTGGATCGCCTTGACGACGTTTTCCTGCTCGGGGCGCGGAATCGGCAACGGTTCTGTGGCCGGTGCCGCGGCAGTCTCGGTGTCTTCCTTGCCCGCCAGAAACTCGGCGTATTCGAGCAGGGCCTGCTGCCGGCCTTCCGACAAATTCCTGAAAATGGATACCAGGCGCTTGCTGTCGCGCATCAGCGCCCACGTCCCTTGACCGGGCGTTTCAGCGGGACGACGTCGACATTGCACTGCTGAAACTTGTTTTCGACAAAGCTGATGAAAGCATCGAGCAGCTTGCTGCGGAATTTTTCCGGCGCGTAGACCATGGACAGCTCGCGCGTGAGCCGGGGATTCAGCGGCACGGCGACCAGGGTGCCGAGCTGGATTTCCTTGGTGACGGTGGAGGCCGACATGATGGCCACACCCAGGTTGGCCTCGACCGCGCCCTTGATGGCCTCGCGGCTGCCCAGTTCCATTTCGATGTGCAAGTCGTCGGGGTTGACGCCGTTGTGCTTGAAGAAGTCGTCCACCACCTCGCGCGTGCCCGAGCCGTGCTCGCGTGAAACATAGGGCTGCACGGCAATATCGGTGGCGTTGACGCTCGAACGCGAGGCCAGCGCGTGATTGGGCGAACAAATCATCACCAGTTCATCCTCGCAGCACGCCAGCGTGGTCAGGTTGGAATTATGCGAAGGCGCCTCGATCAGGCCGACGTCGAGCGAATGATCGGCCACTTTCGCCGCCACGGTTTCCGAGTTGGCCACCGTCAGGCGTGCCTGCACTTGGGGGAAGCGTTCCTTGAATTCGCCCAGAATGCGCGGCAGCTGGTATTCGGCGATGGTGGTCGAGGCACCGATCATCAACGGCCCCGTGACCTGTCCGGTCATCTCGCCCACGCGGGCTTCCATCTCGCTGGTCAGTGCCAGAATGCGTTCGGCATAGCCCAGCACCAGATCGCCTGTGGGCGTCATCGAAATCCTGCCGTGGCTGCGCTCGAATAAACGGGTATTGAAATGCTCTTCCAACTGCTTGACCTGAAAGGTCACCGCAGGCTGGGTCATATAGAGGATATCCGCGGCTTTGGTAAAGCTGAGCTGCTTGGCGACGGTGTAGAATACTTGAAGTCTGCGGTCGGCCATAAATTCCCGTCCCGGGGTCAAAAAAGATTTTTATTCAACCACAAACCCGCCCGTGTTGAAACCATCCCGTCGCCAACTCCTTGTATTCGCTGTTCTTTCGTCAGCGCCCGGGCGCCGGCCCAACACGCCCCGCCGCCACCCCTGATCCAAAAACCCCGTGAACCGCGCGTTTTACACCATCCTGATGGCGCAGTTCCTGTCCGCATTGGCCGACAATGCCCTGCTGTTTGCAGCCATCGGCCTGCTGCTGTTCTTCTCGGCGCCGGAATGGTTTTCACCGCTGCTGCAGACGGTTTTCGTCGTGGCCTACATCGTGCTGGCCCCGCTGGTCGGGCCGTTTGCCGATGCCATTCCCAAAGGCCGCGTCATGCTGATCGCCAACACGGTCAAATTCGTCGGCTGCCTGATCATGCTGGCCGGCCTGCATCCGTTGCTGGCCTATGCCATCGTCGGCGTCGGCGCGGCGATGTATTCGCCGGCCAAATACGGCATCCTCACCGAGCTTCTTCCACCCGAAAAACTGGTTGTCGCCAACAGCTGGATGGAAGGCACCACCGTTGCCGCCATCGTGCTGGGCGCCATCATCGGCGGCGCGCTGATCAACCCGCAACTGGCTGAAGGCATTCTGGTCAACCTCGGCCTGGACAGCCGACTCATCGCCCCGAAATTCGCCATCGTCGCCATCACCAGCCTGTATCTCGCCGCCGCCATCGTCAACCTGTTCATTCCGCGCCTGCCGATCGACCACAAGCTGCCCAGCAAATCCCCCCTGTTCATCCTGCACGACTTCTGGCACAGCTTCAACCTGCTGTGGCGCGACCCGCTCGGCCAGGTGTCGCTCGCCGTCACCACCCTGTTCTGGGGCGTCGGCGCCACCCTGCGCCTGCTCATCATTTCCTGGGCTGCGCTCAACCTGAAATACGGTCTCGACCAGGCGACCCAGCTCACCGCGGCCACCGCGCTCGGTATCGCTATCGGTTCCATTCTGGCGGGTAAATTCGTCAGCCTGCAGCGCGCCGTCAGCGTGCTGCCCGCGGGCATCATTCTGGGATTTGTGCCGATCGCACTGATCTGGGTGGAAACCTTGTTCCCCGCCTTGCTGCTGTTGCTGCTGGCCGGGGCTCTGGCGGGCTATTTCGTGGTGCCGATGAATGCCCTGCTGCAGCATCGCGGACACCTGCTCATGGGCGCCGGCCATTCCATCGCCCAGCAGAATTTCAACGAGAACATCAGCATCCTGCTGCTGACCGGCGCCTACGCCCTGATGGTGCGCGCCGACTGGCACATCCACACCATCATCTGGATATTCGGCCTGTTCATCAGCAGCGTGATGACGGTCATCTGGCTGCGGCATCGCCATGATGTCGTGCACTGAACGCTTCGTTCACGCGCGCTGAACGGACGTCGACGTCCCTGGATTGAGATCAATCAGCTTACGGCGCGCAAGCTGACCGTTCGCAGGCTCGTCAGCGGAGCGGGGCGGCCGATATGGAAACCCTGCGCATGCGAGAAGCCCAGTGCGGTCACCCTTCGCAGCAAGGCTTCGGACTCGATCCCCTCGGCCACCAGTTGGTAGCCTGCGTCCTTGATCATGCGCGCCAGGTCTTCGACAAACAGCGCCTGGCGCCCGGATTCCTCAAGGCTGCGCACCATGGAAATATCAAATTTCACCAGATCCACCGGCATGCTCGACAGGTAGCGCAAGGACGAGTAACCGCTGCCGAAATCGTCGAGCGCAATGATAAAGCCCTCCTTGCGCAGCCGGTTGAGGTTGGCCGAGGCCTGGGCGATCTGGGTGATCAGGGCGGTTTCCGTCACCTCCAGCACCAGTTTGTGGGCAGACAGCATGGGGGCAAACTGCATCAGCTTGTCGTTGACATGGGCATTGACGATGCCCGGGCCGGACACGTTGAGCGACACGCCCGCGCCGTCAGGAATGAGGCCGGCCTCCAGATCGCGTCGTATCCGTTCCAGAACGGCCAGATCGAATTCGCATTCCAGCCCGCGCAGTTCCACCAGCGGAAAAATGCTTCCCGGCATGATCAGGCCCTGCTCGCCGCGAATGCGCACCAGGGCTTCGTAATATTCGATCCGCGACGAGGGCAAGGCCACCACTGGCTGATAATGCATCTCCAGCCGATCCGGATCGGCAATCGCCTCGTAGACCGCGCTGGTTTCGGCGTTGGACACCAGAGACGCCTGGCCCGCGCCCATCTCCGTCGAATACACCGCGATCTTGCTCTGCCCCGGGCGCTTGGCGAAGTACATGGCGATATCGGCCTGGCGCAGCAGCCGCTGCAGCGCATCGTCGTCAGCGGCTTCGAGGAATGAAATTCCGACGCTGATGCGGACCGGCTCCTTGACCCCATAGGCGGCAAAGTCATGTCTGAGAACGTGTTCCATGCAGCGCTCGGCGACCTCCCTTGCGCGTTCGGTGTCGGCGGAAAACAGAACCATTGCAAATTCGTCGCCGCCCAGGCGGTAGAGACGATCGCCTCCTCGCAGTGCACTGCGCAGCGATTCGGACAAGCCCATCAGCACCTGGTCGCCGACCTGATGTCCATAGGTATCGTTGATTGCCTTGAAGTGATCGCAATCAAACAGCAGAAAAGCCACCCCGAGCTTCGAATTGCCATGGGTGCGATGCATGGCATGCCAATCGTCGTCGAACGCGCGGCGATTGAAGATGCCTGTCAGCGGATCATGATGCGCCAGCGTCCACAACTCGCGATTCTTGTCCGCCAGACTGACATGCATGTCATCGAGTTGCTGCTTGTAGTCGTTTAGCGACTGGCGGACATTCTCGAGTTCTGTCACTGCCAGCACGCCCCGGTAGGACTCGCCGAGCAATTCCCCTTTGCCGCGCCGCATGGCCTGAATATGGTCAGACAGCCGCCGCAGCGGCTTGGTGATCACAGACACCAGAGAAAAATAACCGAGCAGCGAAATGGCCGCGATGAGCAGGGCAATTTCGTAGAACGAGCGACTGATGATGGCTTCAAGCGCACGTGTTTCGGGATTGTCGACGGTCTCGAATTGCAAAGCCGGCAAAAGTTCACGGAGCGGAACAGACTCCCCATCATGCCCCGCGAGTTTCAGGGTTTTCATGTCCAGATAGCGAAACCGGCGCATCTGGATGAGTTGCTCCATGAAATCGAGTTTCAGCCCGGCGTAACCGATCAGATTCGATTGGACGGCATCCCGGTAAAACGGGGAAAAGAAATACAGATAAACCCGTCCATTCTCATGCGCCAGAAAGGGCCGGATGTTCAGCGTGTCGATCTGTGCCGGCATGCTGCTCTCGCGCGGGTTATCCGTCGCCAGATTGCGCCCCTCAAGATTGTAGAGATCGACCGCATCGATGGATTTCGGGAGCACGCCGGCCACCCGCGCGCGGGAATTGCGCCAGTAAGCGTAATAAACCGGATTTTCCAGTTGCTGGCGCGCCTCATCCCACTGCGTCAGCGCCTGGGCAACACCTTCCACCTGCTGGGTCAGCAGGGCAATCGCCTCGTTGAGTTCCTGGCGGGCAAGCTTCTCGTCGGATTGCTCAATCCGTTCCTTGAGACGGGCGGTATCGTGGAACACAAAGGCGGCAAGCACGCCCAGCGTCGCCACCATCACAAAGAACAGCGCCAGCGCGTACTGGGCGATCGGCCGCGGTGCAAGTCGCGCGCGCATTGAAGGCAAAGGCATGCGTCAGCGCTCCCGCATTGCCTTCAGTACGGCATCCTGCAAATCAAACTCGTACTGGTTATCGAAGAAGTGCGAGGCACCCTGAATCGTGCGTACCGCAATGCCGCGTGAAGCCAGCTTGTCCACCCAGTCAGCGCCCATGCGGTCATCCTTTTCCCCCATGATGACCTGGACCGGCACGGGAGACTTCACAAGCGAATCGAGGATACCGGCCCGGCTGATCTCCAGATAGGAAAGCAGGGAGGCGGGCGGGCCGACAAACTTTTTGCAATGCCCGAACTCAATCTGGGCCAGCGAATGGTCCCCACGCGCCATGCGGTCGCGCAACGCCTGCGCAATCCGGGCCCGTTGCTGGGCACCCTGCTTCGCTTCCACGTCGATCAGGCTGATCAGCAGCAACTGCTTCACGGCAGGCAGAGGGCCCGCGCTCAAGCTGCCAAGCAACTGCAGATTGCCGAAGCTGTGCCCGACCAGAATGATGTGCGAATGGCCTTTCCGGGTCAGCCATCGAACCCAGAATGCGATTTCTGCCGCGTCCTCGTCCAGGGTATGCACATGCAACGCCTCGCAAGGCAGGCTTTTGTTGCGGTCCGTAATGCCGAGTGACAGCGTGGGCGCCACGACCGTGTAGCCCGCTGCGGCTAGCGCCTCCCTCGTGCTGGCGATGGTGGGGAATGTCCGGGTCTGGAGAAAACCATGCAGGATGAGCACTGCAGGCAAGCCTTTTTTTCCTGCATGAAAATCTGCGGTGGCAACCCTCCCGGATGGCAGCCTGGCCTCGACCACGCTGTCCTGATTCGCGAATGACGGCAGGGAAATCAGCAAACAGGCCAAGACTGCCAGCAACAGTGCGGGGGTTCGGTTCATGGATATCCCTGGGTAGGGCGCAAAATTTCACGCTTCAGGGTATATCGGAAAAATCGCCCCAAGCTTGAATCTCCCCCCGAACGGCCGGACGACGGAGCCCTGAAAACCGGAGGGAGGCGCCTTCAACAGGTGCCCCCCGGCTGATCACAGCCCAAGACGGGATGCGAACTCAGGATTGTGCCTGCACCGCCCCGCCCTGCGACTTCACCACGCTCATCGCGCTCGCAATCAGCGAACTGATGTCCGCCATGTTGGACGGCACGATCAGGGTGTTGCCGGTCCTGGCGATGCCGGCGAAGGCGTCGACGTATTTTTCCGCCACTTTAAGGTTCACTGCCTGCATGCCACCGGGCAATTCGACAGCACGCGCGACGCGGGCGATGGCTTCGGCGTTGGCGGCGGCGATGGCTTTGATCGCTTCGGCCTCGCCCTGGGCGACGTTGATTGCCGCCTGCATCTCGCCTTCGGATTCCTGGATCGCCGCATTGCGCGCGCCAGTCGCGATGTTGATCTGCTCCTGCATCCGCCCTTCGCTTGATGCGATCAGCGCGCGCTTTTCCCGCTCGGCGGTGATCTGCCGCTGCATGGCGTGAAGAATTTCCTTCGGCGGGGTCAGGTCCTTGATTTCGTAGCGTAGCACCTTGACACCCCAGTTGGTCGAGGCTTCGTTCAAAGCTAGCACCACGCCGCGGTTGATGTCGTCGCGCTCCTCGAAGGTGCGGTCCATTTCCATGCGGCCGATCATCGAGCGCAGGGTGGTCTGCGCCAGTTGCGAGATCGCATCGATGTAGTTGCTTGCTCCGTACGACGCCATCTTGGGATCGGTGACCTGGAAGTACAGGATGCCGTCGACCGCAAGCTGGGTGTTGTCGCGCGTGATGCAGACCTGGCTCGGCACGTCGAGCGGGATTTCCTTCAGCGAATGCTTGTAGGCGACGGCGTCGATGAACGGAATCACCAGGTTGAGACCGGGCCCGAGCACGGCGTGGAACTTGCCCAGGCGTTCGACCACCCAGGCGTTCTGCTGCGGCACCACCCGGATGCCCTTGGCTACGACGATCAGAACGACGGCGAGTATGACCAGTGCGACGATATCCATTTAGTTGTTCTCCCTGAATTATTGATTCGGCCTGATGAAGTTTGAGGTGGTATTGAAGGTCGATTTGTCCCGGTTGTGTGAAGCTGTGCGGGAGGCCGAATCAATAACCATTAAAAACAGCGTTCTATTGAGGCGGCTCAACGGACTGAGCCACTCAAGGCGACGCAGAACATACGGTATGGGTTGAAACATTGCCTGGCCGCCTCAATAGTTGCCAAGAACCAGCGTATTGCCCTTGATGGCGCGGATCACCAGTGGACGCGCGCTATCGACGTCGTCGGATGCGGCCTCGGCATCCCACAGTGCGCCCCGGTATTTGACCTGGCCGCGACCGGCCTGCCAGGACTCGACCTGCACGGCCTGGCCAATGTCCATGTCCTGCACAGACGATTCCGGATGCGAAGTGCTTCGCTTCCAGTGGCGCAGCGCCAGCGTGCCCAGCGCGGCGATCACGCCCGCCGTCAGCAGCTGCACGAACAAACCCGCGCCCAGCCACGCGGCCAGGCCGGCTGCTGCCGCCGTTAGGCCGTACACCAGCAGGTAGAAGGTCCCGCTGGTGAGTTCCACGCCCACCAGCACCGCCGCCAGGATCCACCACACTACATAGGCCTGCATCTCATCTCCTCAGTATCACGGGCCGGTTCGCCAGTTCGTCCGGATTATGCCCGGACGGCGGGAAATGCGCTGCCAGCAACGCGCCGACCTGTTCGATTCCCGCCAGCGCGCCGCGCTCGAAGTCGCCCTGCCTGAACGCGGCCTCCATCGTCTGCGCCACGGCCTCCCATGCGGCCGGATCCACCCGGGAGGTGATGCCGCGGTCGGCGACGATTTCGATGTCGTGGTCGGCCAGCAGCAGATAGATCAGCACGCCGCTGTTGTGCTCGGTGTCCCACACGCGCAGGTTGGAGAACACCTCGATCGCGCGTTCGCGGCCGCTCACGCCGCGCCACACGCGCCCCGGCGCGAGGCTGTTTTCGATGGCGAAACGGATTTCCCCGCCATGGCGGGTTTCGGAGTTGCGCACCGCAGCCTCGATCGAATCGAGCGTGGATTGCGGAAACGCGCGCCGCCACGCCAACGGCGGCATGAACAGATGCCTCACCCAGCGTTGGATATTTACCATCTTCCCGATGCGCCCCCTCCGCCGAATCCACCTCCGCCACCGCCCCACGAGCCGCCGCCGAAGCCGCCTCCACCGAATCCGCCGCCCCCGCCGCTGGACCAGCCGCCGCCGTGGCGGAATCCCCCTGCCACGCCGGCAAACACGAACACGGCGATGAACAGCAATGCCGGGGTGAATCCCAGCAGCAGCGCACCCACCGCCCCGCTGCCGAGCGCGGCGACCCCGCCCGCAGCCGGACGGCTCATCAGCATGGAGAGCAGCCAGCCCGCGACGATGCCGCCGACGATGAGGAGGACAAAGGAACCCTCCTCCCCGCCGTTTGCCGATACGCGGGGCGACGGCAGCGATTCGCCCTCGATCAGCCGCATCAACTGCTGCACGCCCGCGTCGATGCCGCCATAAAAATCGCCTGTTTTGAAATAGGGTGTGATGGTTTCGGCAATCACCCGCTTGGCAATGGCGTCCGGGATGGCGCCTTCCAGGCCGTAGCCGACTTCCAACCGCAGGGTGCGGTCATCCTTGGCGATGATCAGGATCACCCCGTCATCGATTTTCTCGCGGCCGATTTTCCACTGCTCGGCGACGCGGATGCCGAACTGCGCGATGTCCTCGGGCTGAGTGGTCGGGATGATGAGGACCGCAATCTGGCTGCCCTTCTGCGCCTCGAATGTGGCGAGCCTGTTTTCGAGTGCGGCGACCTGATCGGCGCTGAGCGTGGCGGTCAGATCGGTGACCCGGCGCGACACGTCCGGCACCGCGACCTGTGCCCAGGCGAACAATGCCAGCAGCGTCAGAAGAACGCCGAACGCGAAACGCGTTGCGGCAATACGCATCATCTGCGCGTCAATATCCGTGCGAAAGGCTGCCGGATGCATCGCCACCACTTGCCGGAGCAGGCGCGGGAGCTGGCGCCGGCGCAGGGATTGGCGTGCCGAAGTCGACTTTCGGCGGCACGGCGATGGCCGCCTCGTTTTCCACCGTGAAGGTCGGCTTGGTCTTGAAGCCGAACAGCATCGCGGTGAGATTGGAGGGGAAGGAGCGTACCGTGACGTTGTAGGTCTTCACCGCAGCAATGTAGCGGTTGCGCGCGACGGTGATGCGGTTCTCGGTGCCTTCGAGCTGCGCCTGCAGGTCGCGGAACAGGCCGTCGGCCTTCAGTTGCGGATAATTTTCCGCCACCAGCAGCAGGCGCGAGATGGCGCCGGTGAGTTCGCCCTGCGCGGCGATGAATTTCTGGAATGCGGCTTCGTCGTTGATGAGTTCGGGCGTCGCCTGGATCGCGCCGACGCGGGCGCGCGCCTCGGTCACGCTGATGAACACCTCCTGCTCATGTGCAGCATAGCCCTTCACCACATTGACCAGGTTCGGCACCAGATCGGCGCGGCGCTGATACTGGTTCAGCACCTCGGCCCAGGTGGCCTTGATGTCCTCGTCGGTGGTCTGCAGGGTGTTGTAGCCGCAGCCGGACAAGGTCAACGCCATGAATATCGCGCTTACCCATTTGAAACCATTGCGCCAATTGAACATGTCTGCCTCCTGTGTTGAGTATGCAAGCCTAGTTTACGCCACGCCCCAGGTGGCAAACAGCGGGTCGGATTCGGGCAGCGTGTCGGCGTAGCGGTCGTCCTTCTGGCGTTTGAGACCGCGCTCGACATAGGTTTCCACCCTCTTGAAGCCGGCCTGCTTGATCAGCGTGCCGACCCAGGCCATGCGCTCCATCGGGTGCAACTGCGTCCACAGCTTGATCACCTTGGGCGGGAAGTAACGGTGCGACAGCGTCACCACGAACATGCCGCCCGGCTTCAGCACCCTTTTCGCCTCGGCAACGATCTTGTGCGGCTGCGTCAGGTATTCGAACGACACCGTGCACACCACCGCATCGAAGCTGGCGTCGGCAAACGGCAGTTTCGGATCGGCGTTGATGTCCTTCACGATGCGCTCGGCAAGCTGCGGATTGTCGTCCAGTTCTTCGGCGTTCAACCCCAGTCCGACCGCGGACTGCACCGTGTCCGGCAGATGCGAGCGCCAGCCCGCCATCAGGTCCAGCACCCGCGCGTTCTCCGGCAGCACGGTGCGGTACAGCGCCTGGATGCGGCGCGCGCACACGGCGTCGACGTGGGTGACCTTGCGGGCAAGCGCGTAGAACTCGGTGTCGGGGAATTCGTCCTCTCGGCTGAATGCGTCCGGCCCTTCGAAGTCGGTCGGCGTCTGCATTTGCGTCTCCATGCCGCTCCATTCCAGCAGCTGCTCCACCTTGCCGACCGGTTCGGTCGAGATGTCGCTCTTGCCGCTGTCGATGCTGAAAATGCGGCCCTGCAGCGGGTGGCTGAAGTTGGCGACAAAGCTGGCTTCGTTGAGCTTCATCACGCGGAACATCGGGGCCGGCGCATCGTCGGCGTGCAGCAGTTGCGACGGATAGAAGCGCCCCAGTTTGAGCGGCGCGATGTCGCTGCGGAACACCTCGTTCGGCACCTCGTGCTCGATCTTCGGCCCGACGTCGACCTGGGCGTCGACCGGCGGCGTGTCGCCCGGCATCCAGATCACCACCTGATGGCGACCCAGGTCGGAGAAATAATTGACGCGAAAACGCAGTGCGGAATGCAGGAGTTTCATTAATCGATTGTTCCAAAGACAAAAAAACGATCCGCGAAGGACGCGAAGGGACGCGAAGGAAAACCATTCAGGTGTTCTTTTTATTTTCTTCGCGTTTCTTCGCGCCCTTCGCGGATAAAAAAGATTTCACAGTCCCTGCATCGTCCGCCGCGCCAGGCACAGATCCTCCCACGCGCGCGCCTTGTCGGGCAGGTTGCGCAGCAGGTAGGCGGGGTGGTAGGTCACCACCAGCGGCACGTTCTGGAACCGGTGAACGCGGCCGCGCAGGCGGGCGACCGCCTCGTCGGTGTCGAGCAGGCTTTGCGCGGCGAAGCGCCCCAGCGCGAGGATGAGCTTGGGCTGGATGAGTTCGATCTGCGCCAGCAGATAAGGCCGGCAGGCCGCCACCTCGTCCGGCTCGGGGTTGCGGTTTCCGGGCGGGCGCGATTTCAGGATATTGGTGATGTAGACCTTGTCGCCGCGTTTGAGACCGATCGAAGCCAGCATGGCGTCGAGCAGCTTGCCGGCCTGGCCGACGAAGGGCTCGCCCTGCGCGTCCTCTTCGGCACCCGGTGCCTCGCCGATGATCAGCCAGTCGGCGTTGCGGTCGCCCACGCCGAGCACGCCCTGGGTGCGGGTGGCGGAAAGCTTGCAGGCGGTGCAGTGGGCGACGGCGTCGGTGAGCGTGTCCCAGGTGTAAGCAGGCGCAGAGAGTCGAGAGTCGAGAGCGGGGAGCGGAGAGGCTGGCGTCTCGCGCAGCCGCCACACCGGTCCGATGCCGAGTTCGGTGAAAACGTCGTCGCGGCTCAGCATGATCCTGGGAACCGTGGTTGGACGCATCCGATGGTGCGTTCGGGCGTGTGTATGGCACGAAGCAACGACGCGGCAGGCTCATGCCTGCGAGGAGGCGCGACAAAGCCAGACGCGCGCCTGGACGTACCAGCGGGTGCGTAGCGTGCACAAAACTGCGGCGCAGCGCATCGAAGCCTCGGAACGTACGCTTCCGGGCGAATCGGCAAAGGGGGATAGCGGTCAACCACGGTTTTCAGGATAAATCCTTCTTCATGATGAGTGCGTCCTCGCGTCCGTCGCGCGCCGGGTAATAGCCTCGACGCACCGCGAGGTCGACGAAACCGCTGCTGTGATACAGCCCGATTGCAGCGGTGTTGGACGTACGCACCTCGAGGAAGACGCTCCCGGCGTGGTGATCGCAGGCGCGTTGCAGGCAATGCTCGAGCAGATCGCGCCCCAGTCCGTGGCGCCGCCACATCGGCGCGATGGTGAGGTTGAGCACATGGGCTTCGCCCGCCGCCGCCATCATGACGTAATAGCCGATGACCTCGCCCTCGGCTTCGCGCACCCACATGCTGTATCCGGCTTTGATCGAATCCACAAAATTGCCGGGCGTCCACGGATACTCGTAACTCGCCAGTTCGATGCGGTGGATGCGCGGCAGGTCGGCCTCGGTCATCGGGCGCAGGCGGTGCGCGATTTCGAATACGGCGCTCATGCGGACTTTTTCTGGCGGCGTTCGTCCACCGTCAGCGCAACCTTGTCGCGCAGATAGATCGGCGCGGCCAGCGCGGCGTCCATCCCCTCACCGCGTGCAAAGGCCGCAGCTGCCAGCGGCGCCATCGCCGCGGCATCGGGCATGAGCGTGTTGTCAATGCGCACCAGCGCAGCCGCAAGGCGCGGGCGCAGCACTTCGCCCAATGCAACGAAGCCATTGCCGGCGCCGACCCACTCGCCGCCGGCCGGCACCACCACGGATTCGGGCAGTGCCAGCTGCGGATCGCTGACCGCACGCCAGCCTGCACCCTCGCGCCGGTACGCCGCCCAGTAGACCTCGGCCATGCGCGCGTCGAGCACGGTCAAGACCTGCCCGGCGCCGGTCTGCTCGGCGATCGATTCCAGCGTGGAGACGCCCACTACCGGCAGGTCGGCACCGAACGCCAGCCCCTGCGTCACCGCGCAGGCAATGCGCAGGCCGGTGAACGAGCCGGGGCCGGCGCCATAGCCGATGCCGTCGAGCTGTCGCAGGCTGATGTCCGATTCGCGCAGCAGTTCGTCCACCATCGGCAGCAAAAGAGAACTATGCCGCTGTTCGGCCAGCACCCGGCGCGCCTGGATGCGGCCGTCCAGCCACAGCGCAGCCGAACACCATTCGGTGGAAGTATCGATCACGAGCAATTTCATCCGCGCAATTTTACCGGTTGCCGCGGTAGACGACGCGGTAAATTGCACCCGCATGGTCGTCCGACACCAGCAGGCTGCCGTCGGGCATCACCAGCACGTCGGCCGGGCGGCCCCATGCGTCCTCTCCCTCCAGCCAGCCGCTGACGAAGGGCTCGTAGGCGACGGCGCGGTTGCCCTGCAGATGCACCACGCTGACGCGATAACCGGTTTTGCGGCTACGGTTCCACGAGCCGTGCTCGGCGATGAAGACGGTGTTGCGGTAGCGCTCGGGGAATGCCTTGCCGGTATAGAAGCGCATGCCGAGGCTCGCCACGTGCGCACCGAGCTCCTGCACCGGCGGCACGAACTCGGCGCAGCGCCGGCCCTTGCCGAATTCGGGATCGGCGATCGTGCCGCCGTGGCAATACGGGTAGCCAAAGTGCTGGCCGGATTTGGCAAGACGGTTCAACTCGTCCGGCGGCACATCGTCGCCCATCTGGTCGCGCCCATTGTCGGTGAACCACAGCTCGCCGCTCAGCGGATGCCAGTCGAAGCCCACCGTGTTGCGCACGCCGCGCGCGACCACCTCGACCTTGCCGCTCGCGACGTCGAGCCGGGTGATCGTCGCGTAGCGGTCGGGGTCGGGCTCGCAGATATTGCAGGGCGCGCCCACCGGCACGTAGAGCTTGCCGTCGGGGCCGAAGGCAATGAATTTCCAGCCGTGGTGGGTATCGGTCGGCCACGCCTCGCTCACCGTTTCGGGGCGCGGCGGCTGGTTGAGGCGCGCCTCGATGTCGCGCAGCCGCAGCACCCGGCTCACCGCCGACACGTACAGGTCACCGTCGCGAAACGCCACGCCCACCGGCATGTTGAGGCCGTCGGCGATCACCACCGGCTTGCGCGCGCCGGCCAGCGGAATCGCATAGACCTTGCCGGCGCGCATGCTGCCAACGAACAGGGTGTTCTTGCCCAGCGCCATCTGCCGCGCATTGGGCACGCGGGCGAACAGCTCGATCTCGAAACCGGGCGGCAGTTGCAGGCGCGCCAGCGGCAGTTCATCGGCCTGCGCCGGCGCCAGCCAGGCGAATGCCCACAGGGTGAAAGCGATCCAGCGCGTCATGAGGGTCTCCTCCAGGGTCTGTTCCTGCGTTGGGGAATCCTGAACCCGTCGTCACCCCGGCGGTGCGTGGTTGTTGCCGCTTTAGCGGCTTTACAACCACGGCCTGCCCCTGGCGGGTGAACGCCGGGGTCCAGATGCCTGATTCAACTGGATTCCGGCTTTCGCCGGAATGACCGATATGAATGGGTACCGGGCTTCATTCGTCTCGCGCCTGCAAGGGGATCAGGATCTCGAAGCGCACCCGCGACCACGGGTCGCGCACTTCTGCCAGCCGCACGATGCGGGCCGTCAATGTCTGACCGCCATCCATGAAGCGCGCCACGTCGGCATTCTCGCGGCGCGGCACGTAGCCGATCTTGTGGCCCTGCCACTCCACCCGCACGGCTTTCGCGTCGTGCGGATTGTCCGGCTCGCGGATCAGGGTGAGGACATCGCCCACCTGCATCTGCGGCCACAGCGTCTTGCCGGCGTGGTACTGAAACCCGGCCAGTGGCGAATCCTGCAGCAGGATGTGCGCGGCGATCTGGGCATGGAGCGGTTGCGCCCACACCCAGACCAGGCACAGCAGGATCAATCGACGCATCATGCAGGGGGCCTGATTGCAGGATCGGAACCGAACATTCTACTGAGAAAAACGTCGTTCGAATCGGGAAGGCAGACGGGATGCGGGTTTAGTTATTTTGCTGGCCAAGACGTCATCCGCATGAGGTAGGATGAATGCATTCTCATCCCAGGAACCATGACACCACCATGCCGAGAAAAGCCGCTGTACAAACCAAGCTGTTCGTCCTGGACACCAACGTGCTGATGCACGACCCTACCAGCCTGTACCGCTTCGAGGAGCACGACATCTACGTGCCGATCGCCACGCTGGAAGAACTCGACATGCACAAGAAGGGCATGACCGAAGTTTCGCGCAACGCGCGCCAGGCCAGCCGCTTCATCGACGAAATCGTCAGCACGCTCGACAGCATCGAGGATGGCGTGCCGCTCGCGCAGCGCAGCCACAACGCCGCCACCGGCAAGCTTTTTTTGCAGACCCAGGCGATTACCGGCGACATCCCGATGAGCCTGCCGACCAGCAAGGTCGACAACCAGATCCTCGGCGTGGTGCTGTTCCTGTCGCGCCACCATCCCAAGCGCCAGGTCATCCTGGTGTCGAAAGACATCAACATGCGCATCAAGGCGCGTGCGCTGGGGCTGCCCGCCGAGGACTACTTCAACGACAAGGTGCTGGAAGACACCGACCTCCTGTACGCCGGCCTGCGCGAACTGCCCGCCGACTTCTGGGACAGCCACGGCAAGGGCATGGAATCGTGGCAGGCCAACGGCCACACCTACTACCGCATCAAGGGTCCGCTGGTGGCCAACCTGTTGCCGAACGAGTTCGTCTACCAGGAAGGCCCCAACCCGCTCTACGCCAAGGTGCTGAAGGTCGAAGGCAAGCAGGCGGAGCTGATCACGGTGCGCGACTTCAGCCACGCCAAGAACAACGTGTGGGGCATCGTCGCGCGCAACCGCGAGCAGAACTTCGCGCTCAACGTGCTGATGGACCCCGAGATCGATTTCGTCAGCCTGCTCGGCCAGGCCGGCACCGGCAAGACCCTGCTCACCCTGGCCGCTGCGCTGGCCCAGGTACTGGACAAGAAGCTCTACAACGAAATCATCATGACCCGCGTGACGGTGCCGGTCGGCGAGGACATCGGCTTTTTGCCCGGTACCGAGGAGGAAAAGATGACGCCGTGGATGGGCGCGCTGGAAGACAACCTCGACGTGCTGAACAAGAGCGACGACGACGCCGGCGACTGGGGGCGTGCCGCGACGCAGGATTTGATCCGTTCGCGCATCAAGGTGAAATCGCTCAACTTCATGCGCGGCCGCACCTTCCTCAACAAGTTCCTCATCATCGACGAAGCGCAGAACCTGACGCCCAAGCAGATGAAAACGCTGATCACGCGTGCTGGCCCCGGCACCAAGGTGGTGTGCCTGGGCAACATCTCGCAGATCGACACCCCCTACCTCACCGAAGGCAGCTCCGGCCTCACCTACGTGGTCGACCACTTCAAGGGCTGGCCGCACAACGGCCACGTCACCCTGCAGCGGGGTGAACGTTCGCGTCTGGCAGACTATGCTGCAGAAGTGCTGTAACAAAATCACTTCAAGGAGACTCACCATGGCCCCCCTGATTTCAAGGCGCTGGCTCATCCTGGCCGCAGGCCTCACCCTCGCCCTGCCCGCCCAGGCCTTCGATTTGAACGAACTGCTGAAGGGGGTGCTCGGCAAGCCCGCCAGCGAGCCCAGTGCCAGCGGTGTCGATGCGCTCTCCAACGCCGACATCAACGCCGGACTGAAGGAGGCACTGACACGCGGTGCCGAAACCGCGGTCGCCCAGCTTGGCCAGAAGGACGGATTCTTCGGCAACGAAGCCATGAAAATCCCGCTGCCGCCCAGCCTGCAGAAGGCCGAAAAAGCCATGCGCATGCTCGGCATGGGCAAGCAGGCCGACGAACTGGTGCTGTCGATGAACCGCGCCGCCGAGGCTGCCGTTCCCGAAGCCAAGACCCTGCTGGTGGGCGCGGTGAAGGAGATGACGCTGGAAGACGCCAAGGGCATCCTCACCGGCGGCAAGACCTCGGCCACCGACTTTTTCCGCAAAAAAACCGAGACCCAGCTCACCGAACGCTTCGGTCCCATCGTCAAAGCCACCACCGACAAAGTCGGGCTCGCGCAGCAATACAACCAGTACGCCGGTGCCGCCGCGCAATTCAACCTGATCGACAAGAAACAGGCCAAGGTCGAGGATTACGTCACCCAGCAGGCGCTTGACCGGCTCTATAAGCTGATCGGCGAGAAGGAAGCCGCGATCCGCGCCAACCCCATGCAGGCTGGCAGCGATCTGCTGAAAAAAGTGTTCGGTGCCGTCAGCGGAAAATAAGCATAATCGCAGCGGATGAAAGAGCCCCCAAACAAGCCGTCATTCCGGCGAAAGCCGGAATCCAGTCAAATCAGACGGGACCCCGGCGTCCGCCGGGGTGACCGAAATGGCGTTATTGCGCGCTTCCTGAAAACCGTCCTCTACGCCGGACTGCTGCTCGCCCTTCCCGCACACGCCTGGGAAGTCGGCGAATTCAAAAACGGCATGACCCGCAGCGAGGTCGAACGGGCGCTCAAAAGCTGGAATTTCGACCAGATCCAGCCGGCCGGAAACGATGGATTGTTTGTTTACGACCTGCCCAGCAACCCTGCCGGCCGCCGCTTTCTGTTCACCTTCTGCAACGACAAGCTGGTGGCACTCGACCAGGAAATCGCGCCCGCCTTCCGCCATTTCGTCATCATCGCGTCGAACTATTCCAACCTGTACGGCAACCCGCTCAAGGTCATTCCCTATACCAGCGTCATCGCCAACGGCGAAAAAAACCTGCTGGCCATGTTCTGGCGCAAGGGATCGGATTACATGGGCGTCAAATACGTGCTCTTTCCCACCAGCGAACAACTCTCGACAAGCTGGCAGATCAGCAACAACTGCTGGCAGGCGCCGCGTTAAGGCTGTTTTTAGGGGTGTTTATCGCACGGGCAAAACTGTCTCAGTTCGACCCCTTGCGGTCGGATGCCTCCAGCATTCTCAGTGGCGGCTAACTGATCCTCAAGCCGCGGGTAGGGACTGCGGGCTGTCGAGCTGCACCTCGGCCAAAGCAGCCGGTTGGAAGCATCTAGAGAACCAGAAGCGATTCAAAGCGTCGCCTGACTGTTAAGTTGTACCCATGCTATTCCAGCTGCGAATAATCGAGCAGAGGTTGTTCAATTGTTCCTCAAGATCAAGAACATTGCTTATGTTGTCACGAGTCATACTGGGAACTAATTGCTCAGCCAATAGAGGCTTCTTTGACAAGTAGCGCTTACCCGCACCATCTAAAAGCGTATCGAGATAATCAAAGAAATTTTGATATTGATCTACTTGATCGACTTGGTTTGGTGTGTTCAATAAGTTAGCCACCGCTTCAGCGGGAATGTAATTTTCAACCTCTTTCCCATGTGTCACCCATGGCATCCCACCCATTGCTTGAACTTCATCAATTACACGGCGCTTGGTGTCATTGAGAACAGCCTCAGGATCTCTTTTGTCGCTATCCATCAAGACGACGGCATTTCTGTTCACACGCAAAATTGATACCGCTTCTTCAACAGTGTCTGGATCTTCACTCGACAGGTGAGAAAGGAGTCTGCCACCATAAAAAATACACTGATAGTGAGTTCCCTCCACAAGTGAGTCATCAGACCAAAGGCTGATCCAGCGGTTTAAGTAAATCCTGTCGGATGGTCCCTCCACCCAAATAATTCCATTCGATTGAAGTAAATCGCTGGCCCGTACGTCTAGGTCATCGAGAATGCCTTTGTTGTCGATGTAAGTCGTGACCGTTCTTACGGTAGCCTCCTTCCCGTCATGGGTCACGTGTAGTATTTGAGCGTTTTCGTCCTTGCTGAAAAGATCGATCGCAACGTTTGAGTGTGTCGTCAGGAAGAACGTACAGCCGTGCTCCAAGCCTTTCTTCCTCAAATAAGTTAGAAGTCGGCGCAACAGTGATGGATGCAGATTGTTTTCCAGTTCCTCGAATGCGAAAACGAAATTCGACAAGTCTTTTTTGGCAACGGCTGGCAGCAAATGGATATTTGCAAGGACTAGGATGATCGTTTTCAGGCCGCTGCCTGATTGAGAAAGCGGAATCCGGCCTTTGTGGTCTTCTTCCAGATAGATTTCCCATCGTCCATCCTGAAGTTGCTGACAGACAATATCCTTGAAGTGCGCATCAGGACCGAAAATGCCATTCAGGTCTCTCAGCATCGTTCGTTCGACCAGTTCGCTTGGAAGCTCGGCTTTGTTGATGAAACTTTGAATTACGTGTGTACCTCCTCGGCCATCACCATCGATTGCCAAATTCAAATTCGGTTCTGACTGGCCTGCAATGCTGGATGATTCTGGCATTAGGTTGCGCTCGGCGAATATCCGTCGAAATTCTTTACCGACGAGTGGGGTTTTAAGCTGAGCAGCAAGTCGTTGTTGATACCCGACTTTAGATTTTTCGTGATTAACGCGATCAAATGGATATTTGCCATCTGAATTGGGGCCAAGTGTCACGAATCGCTGATCCTGCGGCGCATTAAGTTTCCAAGTCAAAAGTGAGCCGATAAGCGTGACGCCAAAGCTGTAGTGATCGTGCCCAGGTATTTCACCTCCACTCATGTTCTCCGGGAAGATGGCTTTGACATGCTCATCTAATAGGCTGGAAGTGCAGTGAAACTCGGGTTGGCGCTGCGCATGCCACTTACTTTCAGGAACCTTGATCGTTCCCATGGTGGCGTACTCGATCATGTCCAGCAGGGAAGATTTTCCAGAGTTGTTCCGTCCGATGATCAGATTCATCGGCGTGAGGGCATCGAAACCCTGCGGGCTCTCGCCAAAGCACTTGAAGTTTTTGGCCTTAATTGAAAAGTCAGAAAATTCCGCCATCTTGAGTTTGATACCCCTTAGAAGTAGAGAAGCTGGCCATGTAATACCAGCCCATCCGATTGATCTGTCCCAGTTTACTCGACGTTTTTGATCATCAACTTTGTGCGTCCGGTTTGGCCGAACTGCTGCCGGCACAGGACAAGGGGAAATCAGTCCGTTTTGAGGCGGTTGCTGCCGTTCATTGGGGTCACGCCAAGTGACTGCGTTTGGCCGTTCCAAGACACCTGACGAGACATTTGTAATGATCAGCGCCCAAACTTTTCCGACTTCAACGCTTGATCACTTGCACGCCTGATTTACGCCATCAATAAGCCCTGGCGTGCGAACAGCCACAACTGCTGCAAGGTCAGTTCGCTCAAGCGTTCAAGCGGGATGTCCACCCCCGATTGCGCCAGCGTCGCCTGCATCTGCGCCGTGAGTTCATCGACGGTGCGGCTGCCATCCAGCAGGCCCAGCAGCATGCGCCCGGGCGGATCCAGATCGATCGCCACATGGCGCGCGCCGCTGACCACCCAGCCGGGGGAGTTTGCCTGCTGCCGCGCCAATGCATGGGCACGTGGGCGCTCGCCTGGTTCGACGGCAACCGCGCCGGCTGCAACAGTCGGCATCACGCCGTGCAGCATCGTCATCTGAAACAGCGCTGCGCGGAATTCGGCTTCGTCCCATTCCGGGCTGGCGTCGTACTGGGCCAGCACCTGCGCGACAGCCGACTGCAGGGTCGTGTAGTCGAGCGCACCGGGATAGGCGGCCGCCAGGGCCATCGCCGCGGCCTTCATCGCAGGCAGGGTGACCGGAAAACGATTGCCTGCCGGGTTGAGGAAGCGCTGTTCGACCGGCGCTCCGAGGTCGATTTCCTCGTCGCTGGCGAGGTCGGCATAGAACGCCAGGTCGCGCAGGGATTCGGCCTGCGGCGGCTGGGCGCAGGGGGCATCCTCGCGCGCAATCAGGGCGCGGCGAAAACGGATGGCAAGCGCGTCGTCGAGCGCCGCCTCGGCGTCCAGCCAGCGCCCAGCCATGCTTTCCGGAATCAGGCCCCAGGCGTCCTCGAGTTCGACCACGGCACAGCGCGGGCCCGCCTCGCCGACGTAGCGCAGGCCGTGCTTGTTTAGTTGCGCTGAGAACTCGGAAAACGGCATCGGCGCGTTGAACTCGGCGAGGTATTCGTGGAAGAGATAGGACGGCGCAGCCGTTTTCAGATAGGCGATTTCCTTCAGCAAAACGGAATCCGTCCATTCGGCCTGCAGTGCGTCCAGCACACGCAGCGCCTGCTGATGCCGCTGGGGTGCGGGCAGCCCGGCCGAGGTCCGCTCGATCAGCGCGGCGCGCAGTGGTTGCAGTGCGCGCCAGCCGGCGGCGACGTTGAAGCTCACGTAGGCGATGCCATGCGGCGACAGATGGCGCCGGCAGACATCGAGCAGCGCCTGCTGCACTGCAGGCGGCACCCAGGAAAACACGCCGTGGGCGATGATGAAGTCGAACTCGCCGAGGTCGTCCGGCAGCGCGGCGAGGTCGCCGTGCAGGATGCGGACGTTGGACAGCCCCAGCGCCTGGACGAATGCCGTGCCCGCCTCAGCCTGCACGCGCGACAACTCCACCCCCACGCAGTCGGCGCCGGGCCAGCGCCACGCCAGCGGAATCAGGTTGCCGCCCTGCGCGCAGCCCAGTTCGAGGATGCGCGCCCGGCTCGGATCGGGCGCGTCGAAGCCATGCAGCTTCGCCACCGCCGCCAGAAAATCCGGCTGGGTTTCGGGCAGCGGCAGGCTGTCGTAGGGGAGTTCGTCGTAGCTGGCTAGCGTATCCATGCAAAAGATTGTAGCGTCCGCCATACTGAATGCCATGACACAGACCTGCCGGATGACGCCGCTGCGCTGGCTTGCCAGTGCTGTGCTTTTATGGGTACTGCTGGCGCCGGGCGCCCGCGCCGACACGCCCTGGATCGAGCCGGGCGCCGACGGCCAGCCCGAGGTGCATCTGTATTTTTTCTGGTCGCTTGCCTGCCCGCATTGCCTGGCGGCGCGCCCCTTCATCGAGGCCATCCCGGCCACTCGGCCGTGGGTGAAGCTGCATTCTCTGGAACTCACCCGCCATCCCCAGCACGTGCGCCACTATGTCGCGCTGGCCGACCAACTGGGACAGCCCGCGCAGTACGTTCCTGCGCTGCTGTTCTGCGGCCGCATGCAGACGGGCTGGGACGACGACGCGACGAGCGGGCAGGCGCTGCTCGCCGATCTGGATGCCTGCCGCGCCGCGGCTAAAAGCGGCAGCCCGCTCGACAGCGCGCGCGCCCTGCCGGCGCCCGCGTTCAGCGTGCCCTTCCTGGGCGAGGTGACCCTCGACGGCTTGTCGCTGCCGCTGATGACGGTGCTGATCGCCGCGCTCGACGCCTTCAATCCCTGCGCGTTTTTCGTGCTGCTGTTTCTGCTGTCGCTGATGGTTCACCAGAACAACCGCGCGCGCATGCTGGCAATCGGCGGTGTGTTCGTCCTGGTCTCCGGGCTGATGTACTTTGCCTTCATGGCGGCGTGGCTCAACCTGTTCCAGCTATTCGGCAAACTGGCCTGGGTGACGCTCGCCGCCGGCGTCATGGCATTGGCGATCGCGCTCATCAACATCAAGGACTTCTTCCGCTTCGGGCGCGGCATTTCGCTGTCGATTCCGGAAAGCCGCAAGCCCGCAATTTACCAGCGCGCACGCGCCATCCTCGCCGCCGGCAATGTGCCGGCCATGCTCGCCGCGACGGGTTTGCTCGCGGTGGCGGTCAATTTTTATGAGCTGCTGTGCACCGCCGGCTTTCCCATGGTCTACACGCGCCTGCTGACGCTGCAGGACCTCGGCCCCGGCACGCATTACCTCTATCTGGCCTTGTACAACCTGGTCTACGTGATCCCGCTCGCCGTCATCGTGGGCGTGTTCGCCTTCACCCTGGGCGCACGAAAACTGAGCGCGCGCGAAGGGCGCCTGCTCAAGCTGATGTCGGGCGTGATGATGCTGCAATTGGGGATGCTGCTGGTGCTGGCGCCGGACTGGCTGAACCGGCTCGGCGTGGCGTTCGCCCTGCTGGGCGTGGCGCTGGGCGCCACCTGGCTGGCGGCGCGCCTGACCCGGGCGTGATGTCCGGGTCAGGCGTGGGCGGCGCGATCAGTGCCCGCGCGTGCCCGGCTTGCCGGCAAACAAGGCTGCCGGCGGACGCGGCTTGCGTGGCTGCGTAGGCGAATTCGGTGCGGCGCCGCGGCTGGCTGCGGGCTTGGCGCCACCGGCTGCGGGTTTGCCCTGCGGCGCACGGCCGGAGGCATTGCGGCCGCCGGGCTGTCCACGCCCCGCGCCCTGTCCCTGACGCGGACCGCCACGGCCTTGCGGCGGACGCGGGGGGCGCTCTTCGGACATCAGATCGGCCTTGGCCGGCGGAACGAATCCGGGTTCGATTTCGACCCGCACGATCGAGCGCTTGATCAGCTTCTCGATGTCGCGCAGATAGCTCAGTTCCTCGTCATCCACCAGCGACAGCGCCGAGCCGGTTGCCCCGGCGCGGCCGGTGCGGCCGATGCGGTGCACGTAGTCTTCCGCCACGTTGGGCAGTTCGAAGTTGACCACCTGCGGCAGCTGGTCGATGTCGATGCCGCGCGCGGCGATGTCGGTCGCCACCAGCACGCGCACGCTGCCATCCTTGAAGCTGGCCAGCGCCTTGGTGCGCGCCGACTGGCTCTTGTTGCCGTGGATCGCGGCGGCGCCGATGCCGTCCTTGATCAGCTTTTCGGCCAGCTTGTTGGCGCCGTGCTTGGTACGGGTGAACACCAGCACCTGCTGCCAGTTGTGATGCTTGATCAGGTGCGCCAGCAGATCGCGCTTGTGCGCCTGCGGCACCCGGTGCATCGACTGCTCGATGATCTCCACCGCGGTGTTGCGGCGCGCCACTTCGACGCTCTTCGGGTTGTTCAGCAGGCCGTTGGCGAGCGTGCGGATCTCGTCGGAGAAGGTCGCCGAGAACAGCAGGGTCTGGCGCTGCTTGGGCAGCACGGCGAGCACTTTCTTGATGTCGCGGATGAAACCCATGTCGAGCATGCGGTCGGCTTCGTCGAGCACCAGGATTTCGACGCCGGACAGGTCCACCGTCTTCTGCCCCATGTGGTCGAGCAGGCGGCCCGGCGTCGACACCAGGATGTCGACGCGCGACTTCAGCGCCTTGAACTGCGGGTTGATGTTGACGCCGCCGAACATCACCATCGAGGTGAGCGACAGGTACTTGCCGTAGGTCTTGACCGATTCCTCGACCTGCGCGGCGAGTTCGCGCGTCGGCACCAGGATCAGGCAGCGCGGACGGCCCGGTTTGGGCGCCTGCGCGGCGCGCGTCGACAATTGATGCAGGATCGGCAGGGTGAAGCCGGCGGTCTTGCCGGTGCCGGTCTGCGCGGCGGCGAGCAGATCGCCGCCCGCCAGCACATGCGGAATGGCCTGCGCCTGAATCGGGGTGGGCGTAGTGTAGCCGGCATCGGCAATCGCACGCATGATGGGTTCGGCCAGGCCGAGCTCGTTAAAGCCCAGACCGGCAACGGTTGTTTCAGTAGTCATGTAGTTTTTTCCTGCGACGGCCTGTTGCGCTTGTGGCAACACCAATCGAGGCAGACGAATAGGGGATCGTGAGATCGGGGTAAGAGAGCCGCGCACCGATTGGCTGGGTGCGGGAGGGCGCACTATACCGGCTGGGCCCTGATGCGGCAATGCATTTCTGCCGCCGGCATGCGGGAATGAAAAAGGACCGGCACAGGCCGGTCCTTTTTCGATGTTCGGGCTGGTGGGCAGTACAGGGCTTGAACCTGTGACCCCCGCCGTGTGAAGGCGATGCTCTACCGCTGAGCTAACTGCCCCGAAGCGGCGCGAATTAAACCACAACCGACCCGACATGGTCAATTTAGGGACGCCCGACCGTATTTAACCCAGCCGGGTAAAATGGCCCCTTTTTTCCGCCCGGCCCCGCCATGATCCGCACCCGCTTCGCCCCCTCCCCCACCGGTTTCCTGCATATCGGCGGCGCGCGCACCGCGCTGTTCTCGTGGGCGTTTGCGCGTCATCACGGCGGCCAGTTCATCCTGCGCATCGAAGACACCGACATCGCGCGCTCGACCCCCGAGGCGGTGCAGGCGATTCTCGACGGCATGGCCTGGCTGGAGCTGAACCACGACGAAGGTCCGTTCTATCAGACCCAGCGCCTGTACCGCTACAAGGAAGTGATCGAGCAGATGCTGGCCGCCGGCCAGGCCTATCTCTGCTATTGCAGCACCGAGGAGCTCGACGAAATGCGCGAGGCACAGCGCTTGCGCGGCGACAAGCCGCGTTACGACGGCCGCTGGCGCCCGGAGGCCGGCAAGACGCTGCCGGTGCCCCCCTCCGGCGTGCAGCCGGTGGTGCGCTTCAGGAATCCGACCGAGGGCACGGTAGCGTGGAAAGACCTGGTGAAAGGCGTGATCGAGTTTGCCAACGCCGAGCTCGACGACCTCATCATCGCGCGCGGCGACGGCACGCCCACCTACAACTTCTGCGTCGTGGTGGACGACTGGGACATGCAGATCAGCCACGTCATCCGCGGCGACGACCACGTCAACAACACCCCGCGCCAGATCAACATTTTGAAGGCGCTGGGCGCGACGGTGCCGCAGTACGCCCACCTGTCGATGATCCTTGGCGATGACGGCACCAAGCTCTCCAAGCGCCACGGCGCGGTGTCGGTGATGCAGTATTTCGAGGAAGGCTATCTGCCCGAAGCGGTGATCAACTACCTGGCACGGCTCGGCTGGTCGCACGGCGACGCCGAACTCTTCAGCCGCGAAGAGTTTGTGCAGTGGTTCGACCTCGACCACATCACGCCCTCGGCCGCGCAGTTCAACACCGAAAAGCTGCGCTGGCTCAACCAGCAGTACATCAAGGCGGCCGACGACGCTCGGCTGGCGGGTCTCGTGCGCCCCTTCCTCGTGCGCAACGGCGCCAACCCGGACGACGGTCCCGATCTCGCCGCCGTGTGCGCGCTGGTGAAGGAGCGCGCCGCCACCATCGAGGAACTGGCCGACGCCGCCACGCTGTTCTACCGCACCCTGCATCCCACGCCCGAACTGTTGGCGCAGCACGTCACCCCCGAGGTGCTGCCGGCACTGGCCGACCTCGCCAACCGCTTCGAAGCGCTGAACTGGGAACGCGCCGCCATCAGCGCCGCGTTCAAGGAAACCTTGGCCGCCCATGGCCTGAAGATGCCGAAGCTGGCGATGCCGGTGCGCGTGCTGGTGACCGGCGAACCGCAGACGCCGGCGATCGACGCCACGCTGGAACTGATCGGCAAGGAGAAGGTGGTTTCACGCCTGAAAGCCGCGCTGTAGGCAGCCACACGCGCGGGCGAATCCGCTATAATGCGCGCTGTTTTTCGCCGTTGTAGCTCAGTTGGTAGAGCAGCGCATTCGTAATGCGAAGGTCGCCAGTTCGATTCCGGCCAACGGCACCAATCACATAAAGGGTTTGGCTTCGGCCAAGCCCTTTATTCATTTGTGCTCCCTTGATTTCGTCCCGGCTTCAGCAGGCGTGGCGCCGTCGCAGGTGCCGCACCATCGCAAGCGCCGCCAGCGCGGCAATCACGTGCTTGATCGTATGCCCGCTCACCCACCCGCCGGTCAGCGCGAATACGGGGCGGTCGCTCAGATCGAACATAAAAGCCAGCAGATACAGCCCGAGGACCGCCAGGATGCCGCGGTCGCCGCTGTATCGCGGCGGATAGCGCCACAGCAGCAGCGGAATCAGCAGCATGGGAATCATCTGCATCAGCAGGTAGAAACGCAGGTCGCCCATTCCATGCGCCTCGCTCCAGCCCCACCAGGCCGCACTGCCGAGGCCGGCCGCGACGAACAGCGGCAGCAGCCGCAGGCCGGCCTGCGGGCTCACGCGCTCGGACACGATGGCGGCGAACCAGGCCATGAACGCCAGCATCATCGCCAGGCGGTCCCACAGCAGCCGCGCATTGTCGGGGGCGAGGTGGTAATAGCCCGAGCCGAAGCCGACCAGGATCATGGCAAAAAAGGTCAGCCGGTAGGGCCAGGCCTCGCGCGGATCGCGCCAGACGCCCTGCCCCCGCTGCATGAAGAACAGGCCGATTGCCCCCGCCAGGATGAACAGGGCGTTGGACGCGGTATCGAGGCAATTGGGCAGCCCCCAGCAGGCGCGCTGATCGGCGAAGTCGTGATAGCCGGGCGGCTGCGCGATCGGCGGCAGCATCCAGGCGACCCCGGCCAGGACAGCGGCCAGCAGCCACGGGCCGAGCGCCCGGCGGAGGGACGGTTGCAGGCTCATGCGCCCGCCTCCCGCTCGGCCAGCAGCAGGTCGATCACGCGCCACAGCCGCCACAGGTCGGGCAGATCCTCTTGCCAGAATCGCCACGTCAGCAGGTTCGGCGCGCTGAGATCGACATGCCCGAGAACGCGCCGGATGAGGAACACGCGGGCCAGCCCCTCCGGCGCAGCATCTGCGAGTGCCTGGCTTTCCGGCCAGGGGATGAGGTTGTCGTTGCGGCCATGCACCAGGATCAGTCGTGCCTTCAGCGGCCGGAGGTCGTGGCGCGCGAGATCGAGCTGGTCGATATCCGCGCGCATGCGCCCGGGCAACTGCGCGAACAACTCGGCAAACCGGGCGGGATCGTCGTTGACGGCCAGTTCATACACCGCGCGTGCGCCCTTGCTCAATTGAGCGGCGAGCGGCGACAGGTCGGCGTCAGGGTCACGCGTGCGCTGCGCCACCATGCGGTCGAACACGTCGCGGTCGGCCTCGTTCTCGAGGTAATCGAGGCTGGAATAGGCCAGCACCATCCGGCCGGTATCGTCCGGGGTGATGCGCTGCGAGCGGCCGTCATGCTCGAACCAGCCGGTGGTGAAGAAGCGCATGGCGCGCGGCAGGTCATGGTAGCCGCCCACCCCGACAACGAAGCGCACCCGGTTGCGGATGTCATCCTGCAGCGCCGCGAGCAGCGCGGGCCCCACCGAGTAGCTGAAGGCGAACATCCCGGCACGGCCTTCCGGCGCCAGTTCCGGGCGGCTGGAAACATAGGCGAACGCATCGGCGATTTCCTGCACATCCGCCGGACGGATGCGCAATGCCCGATAGCCCACGATCTCAGGCGCCAGCACCGCGAATCCAGCGCGCGCCAGGGTGGTGGCGAACGCCACCAGGCGCGGGTCGTCCTTGCTCATCGGCACTGCGCCGGGTACTGCGACAAGGGCGGCGCGCGGGCAGTGCGATGCATACGCTTGACCCGGCACGCCGCAGCCTTCCAGTGCGGCCGGCAGGTAGAGATCCGCGTGGTGCACACGGCCCGACACCGTGTAGGAGAGGGTTTTTCGCAGCGGTTTCTGCGTCGTCTGCTTGAGCCGGGAATCGGCGGTTCCGGCGGCAAAGTCCTGCAGCACGAGCGCCGCTTCGTAGTGCCGCGCCGGCATGCATCCCGTCAGCGCGATCAGGAGTAAAACGGTGAAAGCGAGCGCCGCCCCCCGCACGCGGGAACGCGGGGTGGCGACCATCAAGGCATTCCGGGTCAAGCCGTGCCGCCGGGACCGATCAGCAGCACGTCGCACGCCGCAGCATAGGCCACGTCCTTGCTCACACTGCCCAGCAGCCAATCCTGCAAGCCGCCGCCATAGCCATGCCGCCCCAGAACAACCAGGTCGACGTGACCCTCCTCGATGCACTGGCAGATCGCGGCGGGAGGAAAGCCTGGTTGGACCAGGCGCACGACTGGCGCACCTTTTTCGACAGGCCCCAGCAGTGCATCCAGCTGTTTTTCGGCATCTGCGCACAGGCGCGTGAGCCAATCCGTGATGTCTACCCGGACAAACTTCGCCTTGCGCAAACGCTGCTCGACCTCGCTTCCCAATACGTGCAGCGCTTCCACCCGCGCACCATCGGCGAGACTGATGGCATGGCTGACCACCGCAGCCGACACCGGGGAAAAATCCACTGCCGCCAACACCTTGCGATAAGCCTCATCCGCCGGATTTTTGACAATGAGCACAGGGCAAGCCGCCACTCTAAGCAGGCGCGATGCGGTGGACCCGAGGAACAGGTCCATGAGCGTGCTCTCACCGCGCGACCCGGACACCATCAGGTCGGCCGACACCTCCTGTGCATAGGCGGCGATTTCGGTATGAGCCCTGCCTATACGGGTGACGGGATGGATGCGAATACCAAACTGTTTGGACAGGGCGGCCGCAAGGACATCCAGCCGGGTCTGCTCCGCTTGCTGCAAATCCTGATCGCTGTGGCCGAATTCATCCGGGGTCAACGTCAAGCCGGGGTAGAGATCGAGGGGACGCACCACATGCAGCAGGTGCATTTCGGCCTGGTGTTGTTTGGCAATGCGCGCGGCGCGCTGCACCGCCCGTTCGGAAAAGGCGGAAAAATCGGTGGCGGCAACGATACGGCGGAGACTGGGCATGGGTCACTCCCGGGAAATGAGCGGCTTGAACTACTCATCATAGTCATCCCGTCGAAATCGCAGCCTGGGCATCACACCCTGACCGCATCCCCTGTCGTCACATGGCCGCGAGTTTGCATTTGCAGGGACGGCCCTTGCCGGCAAGCGGCAAGACTTCGGATTGGCGCGTGCGTCAAGCCCAATGACCTTGCGTCATGAGCCGGCAATGCGCCTGATGGCGATTGCCTGTCGCAGGAACGCACCGGGCCTTTATTGGGACACGCCCGCAAAAGGCCCGGTGGCACAGTGCAGCAACTTTAGCCGATGGTCGCTTCGGTGCTGTTCTTGTCGCCCTTGTTGTCGACCCAGCTGACGGCGACCTTGTCGCCGGCTTTTGCGCCCTTGACCTTGAAGCCCAGGAAGGGGTTCTTGGACACGGCGGGGCCGATATCGGCATTCAGCACGGCTGCGCCGTTGATGGTCGCGGTCACTTCGGTGATGTAGTGGCCGGGGATCAACTGGCCGGTCTTCGCATCTTTGCGGGTTCCGGTTTCCATCGGGTGGTTCATCAACACTTTGACGTCGGCGACGTCACCGGCCATGGTGGCACGGATACGCATGGGTTCAGCCATTTGGCTTTCCTTTCCTGAATATGAATAGGGGGTTGTCGGGGATGCAGTCGATTAACCGCCGCAGCCGCCGATGGTGACTTTCACTTCCTTGGCTGACGTGTAGGACTTGCCGCCTGCACTGACAACGGCACGGATGAGCGAAGTCTGGCCCATCTTGATGCGGGTGGAAATGAAGCCGGTCGCGCCGCCGGCCAGGCCGAAGTTGCCAACCAGGGGCTGCGCGTTCTTTTCGGCGAGGATGGCGATCCCGGTGATGCCGGCAATGCTGCTGGAGATTTCCACCGGCACGACGGCGCCGTTTTCAGCGATGTCCGGTGCCTTGATGGTGATGTCCTTGCTGTCGGACGGGCCGGAGATGCCGATGCCCTTCAGTGCGTCACCGACGTTCTTGGCTTCAAAGGCAGACTTGTTCCAGGCGGCCAGCGCCTGGGTCGGCTTCAGCAGACCAGCCGCCACGGCAACCGCCACGGCGCTCGCGCCTGCTGCGCTTTTCAATACGTTTCTACGAAGTGCGTTCATGGGCAAATCTCCTTGTTAACTTCAAGAATATCAACATCACAGGAAGGGCCGCTGGCACAAGGCCAATCGTACAAGTTAGGGCAGGGGGAAAAGCAATAGTTTCATGGCCAGTGTGGGTATTTTCGGACCAGCCAGACCTGTTATAAACGACTGGAGACGGCGCCCTCCCCCGTCGCTTCCCCCTCACGGCCAGCCCTCGATCTTTTCCAGATTGACCGCGCCACGTCCATGACGAAGAAGTGCAGCGGCGTGCCCTGCGGGGTGTGGGCGCCCGGCCTGCAAGGTCGAAGACCAGCAGGCCGGCGAAGGCATCGATATTACTGCGACTCGAACTGGGTGAACGCGCGGTTCATGTTGCCGCGGTGCAGGCCTTCGTAGTTGTCCAGATGCCGGAAAGCGGGCAAGTCGGCGTAGCGGTCGAGCGTTTCAGCCAGCGGCTCCATCTCGCGCGCGGCGGCGCCCACCTTGTCGGCCAGGAAGTCGTAGTAGTCGCCGGTCTCGCGCTGCGCCTGCGCCAGGTCGCACACCCGGCCGTGGCCGGGAACGATGCGCGCGGGCTTCAGCGCGGCCAGCGCCTTGAAGGCCTGCTGGCCGTTCTTCACGCTCGACCAGGGCAGCACGCCGAGCAGGCGGTCGACGTAGACCAGATCGCCGCTGAACACCACGCGCTGCTTGGGAAGCCAGACCCAGGCGTCGCCCGGAAAATGGGTGTCAGTGTAGGTCAGTTCAAGCGTCTCGCCGCCCCGATCCAGTGTGGCCGAATCGCCCTCCAATGTTTTGGGGGCAGGCAGCGGCTGGGTGCCCTGCATGCGCTTGCCGAGGAAACGGGTCATGCCTTCCATGTGCTGCGCCGCATATTCGGCCTGGGTGGCGGCGGTGCGGCGCATTGCGATGACCTCGGCGCCCTTGCCGGCGAAATAGCCGTTGCCGAGCCAGCGGTGGTCCTGGCTGCCGGTGTTGACGACCCAGCGCACCGGCTGCCTGGTCACCTTGGCGATGGCGGCTTCGATCTTCTTGGCGCCCAATAGACTGGCACCGGAATCGATCAGGATCACGCCCTTGGGCGTGACGACGAAGCCGAAATTGGCGTTCAGGCCATCGTTCTCCACGCTGCGCTGGCCCAGCGGGCCGACGATGGCATAGACGTTGTCGACGACCTTTTCGGCGCGGGGCTGGAAGGCGTGGGCCGCGGGGGCACCCAGCGCAAGGATGAAAAAGAGCGGAGCAAGCAGGATGCGCATGTGGGTTTCCTTATTTCAGGCGATAGGCGGCGTGGCAGGCCACGCATTGTGCGGTGACCCGGCTCAGCGCCCCGAGGGCACGGGGCAAATCGCGGGTCACGGCGGTTTCCTGTGAGATGACGGCGAAGCGGCTGGCGGCCTGGTGCATGGCGGTGCCGGTTTCCTGCATGCCCTTCGGCATGAAGCCGGCCATGTGGCTGGCGCCGTGGGTCTCGAGCGAGCTCATGCCGAGGCGCTTTTCGGCCACCTCGGCGGCAGCATCGAATTCGCCGGCGGCAAGGTGATTCTGGATTTCCTGGATGGCCGTCAGATGGTCGCGCATGTTGGCGAGCATGTGGGTTCGCATCATTTCCGGCATGTCGATCGCGACCCGCGTGTCTTCCTCGGCAGCCAGGGCCAGGGGGAAAGCCAGCAGGCCCGTGAAAACCAGGGGTGCAATCAGCGTTTTGTGCATGGTGAATCTTTCAGTGAAATGGATCAGGACTGCCGCGAGGTCAGACCGCTTTCATACCACCCTTTGCTGCGGTTGACGATCTTCACCACCAGCAGCATCACCGGCACCTCGATCAGCACGCCCACCACGGTGGCGAGCGCCGCGCCCGACTGGAAGCCGAACAGCGCGATCGCCGCCGCCACCGCCAGCTCGAAGAAGTTGGACGCGCCGATCAGCGCCGAGGGACAGGCGACGCTGTGCTTCTCGCCCACTTTTCTGTTCAGCCAGTAGGCCAGGCCCGAGTTGAAGAACACCTGGATCAGGATCGGAACGGCCAGCAGCGCAATGATCAAAGGCTGCGCGATGATCTGCTCGCCCTGGAAGGCGAACAGCAGCACCAGCGTGACGAGCAGCGCGAGGATGGACGCGTGGCCGAGCTGCGCCATCACCGCGTCGAACGCCGCCTGCCCCCGCTTCAGCAGCAGTTTGCGCCAGACCTGCGCCAGGATCACCGGGACGACGATGTAGAGCACAACCGAAGTGAAGAGCGTATCCCACGGCACCACGATCGCCGACAGCCCGAGCAGCAGGCCGACGATGGGTGCGAAGGCGAAGATCATGATGGCGTCGTTGAGCGCCACCTGCGACAGCGTGAAGTACGGGTCGCCGCCGGTGAGGCGGCTCCACACGAACACCATCGCGGTGCAGGGGGCTGCGGCCAGCAGGATGAGGCCGGCGACGTAGCTGTCGAGCTGTTCAGCCGGCAGGTAGGGCGCGAACCAGTGGCGGATGAAGAGCCACGCCAGGAGCGCCATCGAAAACGGCTTCACCGCCCAGTTGACGAAGAGCGTGACGCCGATGCCCTTCCAGTGCGACTTCACCTGGTGCAGCGCGCCGAAATCGATCTTCATCAGCATCGGGATGATCATGATCCAGATCAGCAGGCCGACCGGAATGTTCACCTGCGCGACTTCCATGCGCCCCAGCGCCTGGAACGGCGCAGGGAACAGCTGGCCGAGCAGAACGCCGGCGACGATGCACAGCGCCACCCACAGCGAGAGCCAGCGCTCGAACACGCTCATCGGCGCGCCGGCAGCGCGCTTCCCGGTTACTTCACACTGTGCGCTCATCGAGCGAACTCCATTAAAATTGGCGCACTCATGCCGTTCTCCCGATCTCGCGTACGGCCTGTTGCAGCTTCATGCGGTCCAGCTTGTCGAACGGCAGACTGACGAACATGCAGACGCGGCGCTGCAACTGGTTCATCGCGTCAACAAAGACACGGCGCTTCGCCTCGTCGCTGCCTTCCACCACGGCCGGGTCGGGAATGCCCCAGTGCGCGCTGATCGGTTGCCCCGGCCACACCGGGCAGACTTCGCCCGCTGCGTTGTCGCACACCGTGATGACGAAATCGAGCCGCAGCGCAGCGGGCTGCGCGAATTCGTCCCACGACTTGCTGCGTAGTTCGCCGGTGGGGAACTGGTTCTTTTCCAACAATTCCAGCGCGAACGGATTGACCTGCCCGCCGGGATGGCTGCCCGCGCTGAACGCGCTGAAGCGCCCCTTGCCCAGATGGTTCAGCAGCGACTCGGCCAGGATCGAGCGCGCCGTATTGCCGGTACACAGGAACAGCACATTGAAGACCGGTTCGGCCATGGCAGCGTCTCCGTCGAATCAGGCCGCGGCGGCCTGCAGGCCGAGCTTCTCGCGCACCGCCGCAATCAGCCGGGTGCGGATGTCGTCGCGCACCGCGAGGAAGCTCTCCAGCGGCTCGCCGTGCGGGTCGTGGAACGGCAGGTGGATGGCCGGAATCGGCTTTGGAAAGATCGGGCAGGCTTCCTTGGCGTTGTCGCACACCGTGACCACCAGGTCGATATCCTCGTTCATCACCGCATCGATGTCCTTCGGGTGCAGGCCGTCGGTGTTCAGACCGGCGGCTTTCAGCGCGGCGATGGCGCCGTCAGCCACCTTGGGCTGCGGCCGGGTGCCGGCGGAGAGCGCGCGAACCTGGCCGGCGAGGTCATGGTTCAGCAGCACTTCGGCCATTTGCGAGCGACAGGAATTGCCGGTGCACAGCACCAGCACGGTGAAGGTCTTTTCAGCCACGATGGCTCCCTTGATTGATGAAAGAAAAACTCAGCAGCAGCCGCTCGCGGCCGGCTTGCCCTTGACCGGGATGCAGCCGGACACCCTGGCCACCGCAGGCTCGGGCACGCAGCAACCGCTTGCTTCCTGGCCGCCGAACACCGGGATGCTGTCGAGCGTGTGATAGGTCTCCCAGGCGATGCCGGTGGGGTCGGTCGCCCAGTACTTGTCCGACTTGGCGTAGCAGCAGGCGGTGCCCATTTCCTCCACCACTTCGGCGTCGAGCTTTTGCAGGCGCGCGTTCATCTCGGCCAGTTCCTCGGCGTTTTCGACCTGCACGCCCAGATGGTTGAGGCCGGGCGCCGCGCCGCGCGCCGAGATCGCGAAGTTGACGCGCGGATCGTCGAGCATCCATTTCGCGTAATCGTCCTTGGTGACGGTCGGCTCGGCGGCGAACATGGCGGAATAGAACTTGATGCTGGCGGCCAGATCGTCGACCGCGACGTGTACGTGGAGGCGTTTCATGAGGGTTCCTTTTCAGTCGAACAAGCGGGAGTGCAAACCGGCGAGCAGGGATTGCCGCCGCAGCAGTTTTCGGTGAGAAAACCGAGCAGCGCGTTCATGGTCGCGAAGTTCGCGGTGTAGATGACGAAGCGACCCGCCGGCTGCGAGCTCACCATGCCGGCGTGCGACAGTTCCTTCAGGTGGAAGGACAGCGAGGACGGCGCGATGCCGGTGAGTTCGCTGATCCGGCCGGCTGCAAGGCCGGCCGGACCGGCCTGGATCAGCGTGCGAAAGATGGCCAGACGGGAATCCTGGGCCAGGGCGGCAAGGGCGGTGACGACGGTCTTTGTTTCCATGTTTCAATGATAATTGAAACGTTTAAAAATTTGCAAGCGTTTTTTGCGCATGTAGAGCGGCGCCCTCGCCGCGATTGCGCGCCCGTAATCGCGGCGAGGGCGCCGGTGCGTGGTTGTTGCCGATTCATCGGCTTTACAACCACGGCCTACCCCTTGCGGGTGCTCCTACAACCGGCCTGTGAAAATTTTTCGGCCGGACGGAATAAACTACGGGGCACAGGTGTTCACGTTCATGCAAGCCCAGACTTGCCCATTCCTCTCACACCCTTGAACAAGGAAACGCCATGAACACCCGATTGACCCTGTCCCTCGCCGCGCTGAGCCTGCTGGTTGCCTGCGCCACCGCCACCGTGCCCGCCAAGACCCAGTCGGGCGCGCTCACCAATCCCGCAGGCATGACGCTGTACAGCTTCGACAAGGACGTGGCCGGTTCCGGCAAGAGCGTCTGCAACGGCGAATGCGCCATCAAGTGGCCCCCCCTGGCTGCCGGCACGTTCGACAAGGCCAGCGGCGACTACGCCGTCATCACCCGCGACGACGGTTCCAAGCAGTGGTCGTACAAGGGCAAGCCGCTCTACCTGTGGATCAACGACAAGAAGCCGGGCGACATGACCGGCGACGGCGTCAACAACGTGTGGCATACCGCCAGGCCCTGAGTGCGCACCCGTCCCGACCTGATCGAGCACCTCCCCCGTCTGCGCCGCTACGCCCGGGCGCTGACGGGGGACGTCAATCGCGCCGACGACCTGGTGCAGGACACCCTTGAGCGCGCGCTGGCGAAGCTCGACCTGTGGCAGCCCGGCAGCGATCTGCGCGCCTGGCTGTTCACCCTGATGCACAACCTGTTCGTCAACCAGATCCGCGTCCGACGGCCGCAAGAAACCGTGATGGAAGACGCGCTTGACGTACCGGTGAGCGGCGGGCAGATGGAAGCGCTGGCCGCGCGCGACATCCACGCCGCACTGGCACAACTTCCCGAGGAACAACGCGAAGTCCTGCTGCTGGTGGGGCTGGAGCAATTCGGCTACGCTGAGGCCGCCCAGGTGCTGGGCGTGCCGACCGGCACCGTGATGTCGCGCCTTTCGCGCGCGCGCGAGCGAATGCGGCAGATGCTGGCGGGCGAACCCGCAGTCAAACTGAAGCTTGTGATATGACAGACGTACAGGAACACGAACTCCACGCCTATGTGGATGGCACCCTGCCCGAGGCGCGCCGCCTCGAGGTCGAAGCCTGGCTCGCGGCCAACCCGGCCGACGCCGAGCGGGTGCAGGCCTGGGCCGCACAGAACCAGTCCCTGCATGCCGCCTTCGACAGCGTGCTGAACGAGCCGCTGCCGCTGAACCTGGTGCGCGCCACGCGCCGCCCGGCCCTGCCCGTTCCGTTCAAGGCGATGGCGGCGACGCTCGCCATGCTGGTCACCGGCCTCGTCGGCTATGCCATCGGCCTCGGCAACGGCGAGCAGGCGCCCGCCGCCCCGGTTTATCTCGCCCGCGACGCCGCCATCGCCCACGTCGTGTTCAGCCCCGAAACGCGCCACCCGGTCGAAGTCGACGCCGCCCACGCCGACCATCTGGTGGCCTGGCTGTCCAAGCGCGTCGGCACCCAACTGCAGGCGCCGGATTTCAGCGCGCAGGGCTTCGACCTGCTCGGCGGCCGCCTGCTCACCGGCGAAACCGGCCCGGTCGCGCAGTTCATGTACCAGGACAAGATCGAGCGCCGCGTCACCCTCTATGTGCGCCGCGCAGTGGCAGGCAACACCGAGACGAGCTTCCGCCACGCGACAGAAAACGGCGTCGACGTGTTCTACTGGATCGACGGCGATTTCGGCTACGCCCTGTCGGGCCAGATCGGACGGCAGGCGATCCGGCAGCTGGCCGATGCGGCCTATCAGCAGTTGGTCACGGCCTCAGCCAACCCATAATCCCGCTGCAGGCGCGCCGGCCCCTCAATATCCGCAGCCCGGTCCTGGCTGCGCGCCCGAACCCACGGCATCCAGACCGAGAACATCGCGCGCCACCGCCTCGGCAACCTTGATGCCGTCAACGCCGGCCGACAGGATCCCGCCTGCGTAGCCCGCGCCCTCGCCTGCCGGATATAGCCCTTTGACGTTGAGGCTCTGGCAATCGTCGCCCCGGGTGATGCGCAGCGGCGAGGAAGTGCGCGTCTCGACCCCGGTCAGCACCGCGTCCTTCATCGCGAAGCCCTTGATCTGCTGGTCGAACGCCGGCAGCGCCTCGCGGATCGCCTCGATGGCATAGTCCGGCAGAACGGAGGCGAGGTCGGTGAGATGCACGCCGGGCTTGTAAGAGGGCTCGACGCTGCCAAGCTTTTTGGAAGGCCTGCCCTCGATAAAGTCGCCGACCAGTTGAGCCGGCGCGTCGTAATTGCCTCCGCCGAGTTCGAATGCGCGCGCTTCCAGTTTCCTTTGCAGCTCGATGCCAGCCAGCGGCCCACCGGGAAAGTCCTCGGGCGTGATGCCGACCACGATGCCGGCGTTGGCGTTACGCTCGTTGCGCGAATACTGGCTCATGCCGTTCGTCACCACGCAGTTCGGCTCGGACGCGGCCGCCACCACCGTGCCGCCGGGGCACATGCAGAAGCTGTACACCGAGCGGCCGTTTTTTGCGTGATGCACCAGCTTGTAATCCGCCGCGCCGATTAACGGATTGCCAGCATTCGGCCCCAGCCGCGCGCGGTCGATCAATGACTGCGGATGCTCGATGCGAAAGCCGATTGAGAACGGCTTGGCTTCCATGTAGACGCCGCGTGCGTGCAGCATCTCGAAGGTGTCGCGCGCGCTGTGGCCGAGCGCAAGGATGACGTGGTTGCTGCGTAGCGTCTCGCCGCTGGCGAGCGACACGCCGCGGATATTTTTACCCTTGGGTCCCTCCTCGATCAGTACGTCTGTGACGCGCTGCTGGAAGCGGATTTCGCCGCCCAGCTTCTCGATCTCGTGGCGCATGGTCTCGACCATGCCGACCAGGCGGAAGGTGCCGATGTGCGGTTTCGACACGTAGAGGATTTCATCCGGCGCACCCGCCTTGACGAATTCGGTCAGCACCTTGCGGCCCAGATGCTTGGGATCCTTGATCTGGCTGTAGAGCTTGCCGTCCGAGAACGTGCCCGCCCCGCCCTCGCCAAACTGCACGTTGGATTCGGGATTGAGCACGTGCTTGCGCCACAGGCCCCAGGTGTCCTGGGTGCGCTCGCGCACCGCCTTGCCGCGCTCCAGCACGATCGGCTTGAATCCCATCTGCGCCAACACCAGCGCAGCAAAGATGCCGCAGGGACCGAAGCCGACGACGAGCGGGCGCTCGCTCAGATTCTCCGGCACGTGGCCGACGAACTGGTAGGCCATGTCCGGCGTCGGCGTGAGGTGGCGGTCGTTGCGGAATTTCTTCAACAGCGCCGCCTCGTCCTTGACCTCGACGTCTACCGCGTAGATCAGCAGCAGCGCGTGCTTTTTGCGTGCATCGTAGCTGCGCTTGAAGATGCTGAAGCCGACGAGGTCATCGTCCGCCAGTTCCAGGCGCTTGAGGATCGCCGCGCGCAAGGCGTCCGCAGAATGGTCGAGCGGGAGTTTGAGTTCAGTCAGTCGCAGCATGGATCCTACTTTGCATGTAATCAGACTTGATGGTGCACATTGAATACCGCGCCGTCATTCCGGCGAACGCCGGAATCCGGAACGATCGGTTGACTGGACACCGGCGTCCGCCGGTGTGACGTTTTTTGCATTTTCAAGATAACTCAATGCGCCCTGCCCTGCCGCGCGTCCGCTGGCAAAACAGGCTGTCAGCAGATAGCCGCCGGTGGGCGCTTCCCAGTCGAGCATCTCGCCCGCGCAGAATACGCCGGGCAGATCGCGCAGCATCAAGTTCTCGTCGAGCGCCTCGAAGCGCACGCCCCCCGCGCTGCTGATCGCCTCGTCGAGCGGGCGCGGGGCCGCCAGGGTAATCGGCAGCGATTTTATCGCGTGGGCGAGCTGCACCGGGTCGTTCAGTTGATCCGCCGAGAGGATTTCGCGCAGCAGGGCCATCTTCACGCCCTTGATGCCGGCGCGGCTTTGCAGGTGGCTGGACAGCGAACGCGCGCCGCGCGGGTGGGCGACTTCGGCAATGACCCGCTCCAGGGTTTTATCGGGCGCCAGGTCGAGTTGCACCGTCACCGCCCCCTGCGCCGCGATCGTGTCACGCAGCGGCGCCGACAGGGCATACACCAGGCTGCCCTCGACACCCGTGTCGGACAGCATCAGTTCGCCCTTGCGTTCGTGCATACCCCCGGCCGCATCGGTGAAACGCAGCGCCACCGTCTTCAGCGGCTGGCCGGCGAAACGGCGCTTCAGATGTTCGCTCCATCCGCCCGCCACATCGAAGCCGCAGTTCGACGGCACCAGCAGCGCGACATCGATCCCCCGCTGCGCCAGCAGCGGCACCCACGCGCCGTCCGATCCCAGCTTCGCCCAGCTACCGCCACCGAGCGCCAGCACCACCGCGTCGGCCTGCACGGCCACTTCGCCCTGATGCGCTGCAAAGCGCAGCGCGCCGTCCTCGCTCCACCCCAGCCAGCGATGCCGCATATGAAACCGCACCCCGGATTCGCGCAGCCGGTGCAGCCACGCGCGCAGCAGCGGCGCCGCCTTCATGTCTTTGGGAAACACGCGCCCCGACGAGCCGACGAAGGTCTCGACCCCCAGCCCGTGACTCCACTCACGCAACGCTGCCGGGGAAAAGGCTTCGAGCAACGGCTGGATTGCCGCAGCGCGCGAACCGTAGCGCGACACGAAAGCATCGAACGGTTCGGAATGGGTGATGTTCATGCCGCCCACGCCGGCCAGCAGGAACTTGCGGCCCAGTGAGGGCATGGCATCGAACAGGTCAACCTGAACCCCGCCTTGCGCCAGCATTTCGGCCGCCATCAGGCCAGCGGGGCCGCCACCAATTACAGCAACGGATTTCATTGGCTGCGGGGTCATCAACGGGCTCAAGCGCACTGGATTCTGGCCGTTTTTACGAAATCATGCAGCCCAAAAAGACGCTCGAGCGCCCACTGAACCGCGCTGCAGAAACGACCCTCTGTTGCGTGATTACTTGATCAGAAATGCTTCTTTTGAACGCCCTTTGGCCAACTCTTCCGCCAGCCACCTCGGCGATCGGCCACGACCCGACCAGGATTCACCCGTGGCAGGATTGCGGTACTTCGCAGCCACGGCAGCACGCGCTTTGGCCTTTTTTACCCTGCCCTTCAGGTCATCAAGGGTGATCCCGAATTCCCTCATCCTCGCCTGAATCTCTGCGACTACAGAAGCAATTTCTGCGCGACGTACCACCTCGGCTTGCTTCAACAACGCTTCCGCCTGCGCCTTCAATTCTTTGTAAGTTGCCATCGTTTTTTTCCTTTCAAGAATGTGTCGGATAAATATCCGACCTGCTCAATCTGTATTGGCCAAACAAGCCTGCTCTGTGGGTTTTCTGCAAAACCACGACCAGCGCGTCGCGGGCAGCCTTCCTCGCCGGGTCGATCCCCACTTTGTGGGGCCCCTCACCCAACGGCTCGAAAGGCTTACTCCCATTCAATCGTAGCGGGTGGCTTGCCGCTGATGTCATAGACGACGCGGTTGATGCCGCGCACTTCGTTGATGATGCGGTTGGAAACCTTGCCGAGCAAGGTGTAGGGTAGTTCGGCCCAGTGGGCGGTCATGAAGTCGCTGGTGACGACGGCGCGCAGCGCGACGACGTAATCATAGGTGCGGCCATCGCCCATGACGCCGACGGATTTGACCGGCAGGAAGACGGCGAAGGCCTGGCTGGTTTTCTCATACCAGCCGCTCGTCCGCAGTTCCTCGATGAAGATCGCATCGGCGCGGCGCAGCAGCTCGGCGTATTCGCGCTTCACTTCGCCGAGGATGCGAACGCCGAGGCCCGGTCCCGGGAAGGGATGGCGGTAGACCATGTCGTGCGGCAGGCCCAGCGCAATGCCGAGCTCGCGCACTTCATCCTTGAACAGTTCGCGCAGCGGTTCCAGCAATTTCAGGTGCAGGGTATCGGGCAGGCCGCCGACGTTGTGGTGGCTCTTGATGGTGTGCGCCTTCTTGGTCTTGGCGCTGGCCGATTCGATGACGTCCGGATAGATGGTGCCCTGCGCCAGCCACTTGGCCTTGGGCAGCTTCTCGGCCTCTTCCTGGAACACATGGACGAATTCGCGGCCGATGATCTTGCGCTTCTGCTCGGGATCGGTGACGCCGGCGAGGGCGTCCATGAAGCGGTCGCGCGCATCGACGTGGATGACCTTGACGCCGAGGTTGTCGGCGAAGGTCTGCATCACCTGCTCGGCCTCGTTCAAGCGCAGCAGGCCGTTGTCGACGAACACGCAGGTGAGTTGCGTGCCAATGGCGCGATGCAGCAGCGCGGCGACCACCGAGGAATCGACCCCGCCCGACAGGCCGAGGATGACTTCGTCGCTGCCGACCTCTGAGCGGACCTTGCCGATCGCCTCGTCGACGTAATCCGGCATGTTCCAGTCGCCCGCGCAGCCACACAGGTCGCGCACGAAGCGGTTGAGAATGTTTTTTCCCTGCAGCGTATGGGTGACCTCGGGATGGAACTGCACGCCGTAGAAGCGGCGCGCCTCGTCGGCCATCGCCGCGATCGGGGTGGCGGCGTTGCTCGCCATCACCTTGAATCCGTCCGGCAGCGCGGTGACCTTGTCGCCGTGGCTCATCCACACGTCGAGCAGGCCGTGGCCTTCGTCGTTGACGCGGTCCTGGATGTCGCGCAGCAGTGCGGTGTGGCCGCGCGCACGGATTTCGGCATAACCGAACTCGCGCTTGGCCGCGCCCTCCACCTGGCCGCCCAACTGCGCCGCCATGGTCTGCATGCCGTAGCAGATTCCCAGCACCGGCACGCCGAGCGTGAACACGACGTCGGGCGCGCGCGGGGTTTCCTCCTCGTATACCGAACTGGGTCCGCCCGACAGGATGATGCCGGCCGGCGCGAAGTCGCGCACGAAAGCTTCGGTCACGTCGTTGGGATGCAGTTCGCAATAGACGCCGGCTTCGCGCACGCGGCGGGCGATGAGCTGGGTGTACTGGGAACCGAAGTCGAGGATGAGGATTTTCTGGTGCATTTTAGGGGGTCAGGGGTCAGGGGTCAGGGGTCAGGGCCGCGAGTCAGCACTCAGGGGCCGTTGATCAAGTTTCGCTGGGCTTAAAGAAAAAGCCGCGCATGGCGCGACTTTCCCTGATCCCTGAATCCTGACCCCCGACCCCCGAACCCTATTCAACGCGATAATTCGGCGCTTCCTTCGTGATCTGCACATCGTGCACGTGCGACTCGCGGATGCCGGCGCCCGTGATTTCGACAAATTCGGCCTTGGCGTGCATGTCGGTGATGGTGGCAACGCCCAGATAGCCCATGCTGGAGCGCAGGCCGCCCATCAACTGGTGGATCACCGCCAGCACGCTGCCCTTGTAGGGCACACGGCCTTCTACACCTTCGGGAACCAGCTTCTCGGCGCTTTTTTCGGTGTCCTGGAAATAGCGGTCGGAGGAGCCCTGCTGCATGGCGCCCAGGGAGCCCATGCCGCGATACGACTTGTAGGAACGGCCCTGGAACAGTTCGATATCGCCCGGGGCTTCCTCGGTGCCTGCCAGCAGGCCGCCGAGCATGACGCAGTTGGCGCCGGCGGCCAGCGCCTTGGAAATGTCGCCGGAATAGCGGATGCCGCCATCGGCGATGACGCCGACGCCGCTGCCCGCCAGGGCATCGGACACATTCGACACGGCGGTGATCTGCGGCACGCCGACGCCCGCGACCATGCGCGTGGTGCAGATGGAGCCGGGGCCGATGCCGACCTTGACGGCGTCGGCGCCGTGCTCGACCAGCGCCGCGGCAGCCGCCGCGGTGGCGATGTTGCCGCCAATGACCTGGACTTCGGGGAAGTTCTGCTTGACCCAGCGCACCCGCTCGAGCACGCCCTTGGAATGGCCATGCGCCGTATCCACCGTGATCACGTCGACGCCCGCAGCCACCAGCGCGGCGACCCGCTCTTCGGTGCCCTCGCCGGTGCCGACCGCAGCGCCCACGCGCAGACGGCCCATCGCGTCCTTGCATGCCAGCGGATGCTCGCTCGATTTCTGGATGTCCTTGACGGTGATCAGGCCCATCAGTTCGAAGGCGTCGTTCACCACCAGCACGCGCTCCAGCCGGTGCTTGTGCAGCAGCGCCATGGCCTCGTCGCGGTTGGCGCCCTCCTTCACCGTCACCAGGCGCTCTTTCGGCGTCATGATGTTGGCGATCGGCTGGTCGAGACTGGTTTCAAAGCGCAGGTCGCGGTTGGTGACGATGCCGACCACCTTGCCGCCATCGATCACCGGCAGGCCGGAAATGCGCTTGGCACGGGTGATTTCAAGCACCTGGCGCACGGTCATCTGCGGCGCGACGGTGATCGGGTCCTTGACCACGCCGGACTCGAAGCGCTTGACCGCTGCAACCTGCGCGGCCTGCATTTCGGCGCTCATATTCTTGTGGATGATGCCGATGCCGCCTTCCTGTGCCAGCGCAATCGCCAGGCGTGCCTCGGTGACCGTGTCCATGGCTGCGGATAGCAGCGGCAAATTCAGGGTGATCGTGCGGGTCAACTGGGTGGACAGGCTGACTTCGCGGGGGAGGATGGCAGAATGGGCGGGAACGAGCAGAACGTCGTCGAACGTCAGCGCTTTTTGCAGAACACGCATGGGCTTTCCTTAACGCAAAGCGGAATTATACGCGCCCGCCCCTGCGCCGCACAAACGGAGGCCTGCTGAATCCACTTTTGGTCGTAATCTACCAACCTGATTATGCGACTGACGGTTGACTCCGGTGCGCGATGCAGCTAACTTTGCGTCAGCATTCAACCTGCTAGGGCGAGTGGTTCGACAGCCCGACCCCTGAACGCCACACAACATGAGGAGATAAAACAATGTCCAAATTATTGCTTGCCCTGACTTCCGCCGCCCTGCTGGGTCTGTCTGGTTGTGCCGGTATGGAGTCCAAAACGGCTGACAAGGCCGCTGCTGCGCCCGCCCTCAGCGCCGAAGCGCAGTCTGCACTGACCGCTGCCCAGGCGGCCGTCAAGGATGCCAAGGCCAAGAACGCCCTGTGGACGACCGCAGAAGCCGCGCTGAAAGCTGCCGAAGAAGCCGCCAAGAAGGGCGACAGCGCAACGGTGATCAAGCAGTCCAAACTGGCCAGCGACCATACCCAGAAAGGCCTGGCCCAGCTGAACTACCCGGTGCTCAAAGTCGGCGACTAAGTCAGCCTGCTCCAGCAAAAAGGCCTTCCGGATTGATTCCGGAAGGCCTTTTGTTTTTGGCCGGCCGCCTTATGTTTCCTCGGCGGCATCAGAAGCGGTGGCAGCCTTCTCCGGCGTGGCGTCGCCCCCGCCCTTCCTGGTGACCTTGCCTTCTTCGGCGCGTTTGCGGCGCACTTCCTTGGGGTCGGCGATCAGCGGGCGGTAGATTTCCACCCGGTCGCGGTCGCGCACTTTTTCATCCAGCTTGACCAGCTTGCTGAAAATCCCGACCTTGTTTTTGGCGAGGTCGATTTCGGGATGTGCCTCCAGCACGCCGGATGCGCGAATGGCGTCTTCCACCGTCGCCCCCTCGGCAAGCCGGACCGTCAACAGCGGCTGCTGCGCAGGCCGGGCATAAATGACTTCGACGTTGATATCGGCTGTGTTCATAAGGCAACCACCTCGTCTGCACGGCGCACGAATGCGTCCACAAAGGTATTGGTGATGTGGCTGAAGACGGGCGCCAGAACCGTTTCCAGCACCCGGCTGGAAAACACGTACTGCAGCCGGAACTCGATCTTGCAGGCGTCATCGCCCAGGGGGAAAAACGACCAGTCGCCTTCCAGTTCGGCAAACGGGCCGTCCTGCAGCGTGATGCGCATCTCGCGCGGGTGCGTTTTGATATTTTCGGTGGTGAAACTCTGGCGGATGCCCATGTAGGCGATATGGATCGTCGCCACGGTGCGATGTTCGTCGCGCAGTTTCAATTCGGTGCCGCCGCACCAGGGCAGGAAATCGGGGTAATCCTCGACCCGATCCACCAGTTCGAACATGCGTTCGGGGGTATGTGCCACCAGCACACTTTTTTCCACACGCGCCATGGGACACTGAAGCCTTGTAAAATCAAGAATTGTACGCAAGCCCGTCAGCCATGAGCATCGTCGACAACAAAAAAGCCTTTCACGACTATTTCATCGAAGAAAAATTCGAGGCCGGACTCATGCTCGAGGGCTGGGAAGTGAAAGCCATCCGCGCCGGCCGCGTGCAGCTGAAAGAGGCCTATGTGGTGGTCAAGAACGGCGCCGTGTATCTGATCGGCTGCCACATCAGCCCGCTGCCCACGGCGTCCACCCACATTTATCCCGATCCCACGCGTTCGCGCAAGCTGCTGCTGCACGCGGCTGAAATCAACAAGCTGATCGGCAAGACCGAGCGCGCCGGCTTCACCCTGGTTCCGCTCGACATGCACTATGTCAAAGGCCGCATCAAGCTCGAAATCGGACTCGCCAAGGGCAAAAAACAGCACGACAAGCGGGCGGCGGAAAAAGACCGTGAATGGCAGCGCGAAAAGCAGCGCATGGTGCGCACCGCCCAGCACTGATGTGTTGCGCGGAGGCGACCAACGGATGAAATTATCTGCTTATCGGTCGATTCCCGGCTTGAATCCCTGTTGGAATATCAACTATAATTGCTGAAATTTCGACAAGCGAGGGTCAATCCAATGTCGGCACTTCCTGTTTACCAAGTTGAATTCATTCCGCTGGAACGCCGCTTGTGTGACCGTCGCGTCGCACCGCGCAATGCCGCTCTGCCGTCCGGGATTTCGGCAGACCGTCGCAGGGTAAGCGTCCGGCGCTCTGAAGACCACCAACCCGCGACCCTGAAAGTCATTTCGCAATAAACGCCCTGGCGCTCCGCGCGCCCGGGACGTTTTATTTGCACTGCGGGCAGCTGTCCTTGCTGCCTTCTGCAGAATTTACCCCCTCCAAACCTGTTCAATCCCGCATGACACGCAAGCCCGCACAGGCGTGGTTTGCAGCCGTCCCCGCCATCATGTGACAATGCCCGGCAGTAAAGCGTTTCCCCCTGTTTCATCCCTGAAAGTTGAGCCCCGCTTGCCCGCCTCCGTAGCAGACCTAGCGGCCTTCGATGAGATCATCGACGCCCGTTCCCCCGGCGAATTTGCCGAAGACCATATCCCTGGCGCGATCAACCTGCCGGTGCTGGACGATGCCGAGCGCGCGCGCGTCGGCACCCTCTACAAGCAGGTATCGTCGTTCGAGGCGAAAAAAGTCGGTGCCGCCCTGGTGTCGCGCAACATCGCGCAGCACCTGGAGACCTGGTTTTCCGGCAAGCCCAAGTCATACCGTCCGTTGGTGTATTGCTGGCGTGGCGGCAGCCGCAGCGGGGCCATGACGCACATCCTGCAGAAAATCGGCTTTGCCGCGATGCAGCTCGACGGCGGCTACAAGGCCTATCGGCGCCATGTGGTGGCCGAACTCGAACGCCTGCCGGCGCAGTTCAACTACCGCGTGGTATCCGGCCCCACCGGCAGCGGCAAGAGCCGCCTGCTGCAGGCGCTGGCCGACGCAGGCGCCCAGGTGCTCGACCTCGAAGCGCTGGCGGCGCACCGGGGCTCCCTGCTGGGGGCATTGCCGGGCCAGGACCAGCCATCGCAGAAAAGCTTCGAGAGCGCCCTCTGGGCTGGGCTGAACGGTTTTGATCCCGCCCACCCCATATTCGTCGAATCCGAAAGCAAGAAAATCGGCGCGCTGCGGGTGCCCGATGCCCTGATCGCGGCCATGCACGCGAGCCCCTGCGTGCAGCTGGAGGTGCCGCTGGCGGCGCGGGTGCAGTTGTTGACCGAGGATTACGTGCACTTTCTGCACGACGCAGAGACGATCAACCGCCAGCTCGGTTTTCTCGTTTCGTTGCGCGGCAGCGAGACCATCGCCGCATGGCAGGCACTGGCGAACCGGCAGGCATGGCCCGAACTGGTGGCTACCCTGCTGGAGGCGCATTACGACCCAGCCTATTTCAAGTCGCTGGCACGCAATTACGCGCCCTCACCCACCCATCGGAGCTTTCACACCGATGATTTGTCAGCCAGCGGGCTGCAGCAGCTGGCGCGCGAGATTCTGGCCGCGGTTTAAAGCAGCCTGCCCAGCACGAAGCCGATGACGATACCGATGATGGTCGCGATGGTGAGGCCACGGTAGGTCAGCACGTCCTTCGAATACCCACGTCGGATGGCGACGTAAGCAACCAGGTAGCCCACTGCGTTGAGCAGCCAGATGAAGCCGATCGACAGCACCTTGACGATGATCGGGCCGACCACCGGTACCAGCGCGACAAAGCCCAGCAGCCAGGCAAAGGCGTTGGAGAGCAGCCCCACCACCAGCACGCTGCCGGCGATCACGCTGCGATCGACATTGAAATGCAGGCCCAGCCACACCAGGCCGCCGATTGCGCACCACACCGGCAGCATCACTCTCCAGTTTAGCCACCAGGGCGCGCGGGGTGATAAATCGACCTCGAAATTGTCCGGTTCAGTCATGTCTCAGATGAAAAATAACGGGCAAGCCCGACAATAAATGAAAATTCACCCGCGCCGCACGTCGATGACGTTCTGCACGTGCTGCAGGCGTGCCAGCAGCCGGGACAGTTGCTGCAACTCGCGAACCCGCACGCTCAGCTGCATGTGCGCAAGCTCGCCGCGGGTTTCGGTATTGACCCGCAGCACATCGAGCCTGTCCTTGGCGATGACGTCGGAAATGTCGCGCAGCAGGCCCTGACGGTCGAAGGCCTTGAGGAGAATGTCCACCTCGAAGGCAGCGCCGGCGTCAAGCACCCATTCGGCCGGCAACATGCGCGCGGGGTTGGCGCGCCTGAGGCTGGCGCAATCGGCGCGGTGCACGGTGAGCCCGCGGCCCACGGTGGTGTAAGCGACGATGGCATCCGGCGGCTGCGGCTTGCAGCAGCGCGCCAGCGTCAAAGGCACGTCACCCAGCCCCGGAATCACGATGGGGTTGCCGGACCTGGGACGCGCACGCGGCCTGGCCGTCGGCACCAGCGCCGGGACGGCCTTGCCCGATTCCTGCAGGGCGTTGACCAGGTCGCGCTGGCCGACGTCGCCGCGGCCGAGCGCAGCCAGGAATTCATCCACCTTGTTGAACTTGAGCCGCTGTGCGAGCTTTTCCTGATTCGCATCCACCACGCCCAGGCGCTTGAGCTCCTTCTCCAGCAGGGTGCGGCCGAGGCTCACCTGCTCGCCGACGTCGCGCTGGCGGAACCAGGCGCGCACCTTGGACCGCGCGCGGTGGGTGGCCAGATAACCGAGCGCGGGATTGAGCCAGTCGCGGCTCGGCGCGCCTTCCTTGGCGGTGATGACCTCGACGCGCTGGCCGTTGTCCAGCGCGGTGTTGAGCGGCACCATCGCGCCATTGACCTTGGCGCCGCGGCAGCGATGTCCCAGATCGGTGTGCAGCGTGTAGGCGAAATCCACCGGCGTGGCGCCACGATCGAGCGCCACCACCCGCCCCTGCGGAGTCAGCACGTAGACCTGGTCGTGGAACAGCTCGGTCTTGAACTGTTCGGAAAATTCGCTGCTGTCGGCGACGTCGTCCTTCCATTCCAGGATGCGCCGCAGCCAGGCGATCTTTTCCTCGTACTGCGCGTCCTGCTTGCCGCCTTCCTTGTAGCGCCAGTGCGCAGCGACGCCGAGCTCGGCATTGTGGTGCATGTCGAAGGTGCGGATCTGCACTTCCAGCGCGCGGTCCTCGGGTCCGATCACGGCCGTATGCAGCGAACGGTAGTCGTTGCTCTTGGGCTGCGAGATGTAGTCGTCGAACTCGCCCGGAATCGGCTGCCACAGGTTGTGCACCAGGCCCAGCACGGTGTAGCAGTCGATCTCGTGCTTCACCAGCACGCGCACCGCGCGGATATCGTACAGCTGCTCGAAACTCAATCGCTTGCGCCGCATCTTGTTGACGATGCTGGCGATGTGCTTGGGGCGTCCGGTGACCTCGGCCTCGATGCCGTGCAGCGCAAGCTCGGCTTCGAGGCGCTCGATGATGCCCTGGATGTAGGCCTCGCGGTCGGCGCGCTTTTCGTCGAGCTGCGCGGCGATAGTCTTGTAGGTGTCGGGATCCAGATAGCGGAATGCCCAGTCCTCCATCTCCCACTTGATCTGCCACACGCCGAGCCGGTTGGCCAAGGGCGAAAACAGTTCGCGTGCCTGGTGGCCGAGCGCATCGCGGATGGCGTCGTCCTGATTGGCAGCGCAGCGCAGAGCATGCGTGCGTTCGGCCAGCTTCACCAGCACCACGCGGATGTCCTCCACCATCGCCAGCACCATCTGGCGCAAGGCTTCAAGCTGGGCGTGCGGATCGACGCGCTTGTCGGTGGCGCTGACAGCCAGCGCCTCGATGCGCGCCATCGCGGCCACACCGCGGGCAAGCCGTGCAGCGGTGCCGAAGGTGGCATCGAAATCGGGCGCTGCGCCAAGACCGCCCTCAGGGCGAGCGTCTGGCGGCGTCCCCCTTGCGGGGGCATCGCCCAGGCAGTCATGCAACAGAGCCGCGGCCACGGCATCCGCCCCTACCTTCAGCTCGGCCACGATCAGGGCGGTGCCGACGCTGTGTGCGAACGCGTGGGTCGTTCCCAGGTGCTGATGGGCGTACTCCAGCGCGCGCCAGGGCAGATCGTTTTCCGCCACCGGCAGCACGCGCGCCAGCGCCTGCCGGGCGGATTCGAGGTCGGTCGCGTCAAAACAGCGGGGCTTTACGGTTTCAGTCATGGTCGAACGATTCAGCCTGCCAGTAACGGCGATGGGTTGGCCGATATTGTGAGGCCTCGACCCCGGCTTCGCCAAAATCGAGGCGGATCAGCCCGCCGGAATCGCTGCGCAACAGGCGCGCCTCGCTGTCGCGAAAGCGCGCCACCACGTGGGGGTGCGGGTGGCCATAGCGGTTGCGGTAGCCCTGGGTGAACACGACGAGTTCGGGTCGGGTCGCCGCAACGAATTCCGGAATGGACGAGGTGAGGCTGCCGTGGTGCCCGGCAAGCAACACGCTCACGGGTTCCAGTTGACCGGATTCAATCAATTCAAGCTCTGTCCGCCGTTCGCCATCGCCCGTCATCAAGAGGCTGTGGTGCTCGCTGCTAACCCGCAGCACGCAACTGTAATCGTTGTCGCGGCGAGGGAATTCAGCGTAGGCCGTAGGTCGGGGGTTCAGAATCTCGAACAGCACGCCGTCCCAGGACCAGCGCTGGCCGCGCGTGCAGTGGCGCGCAGCTGGCGCGCCTTCGAGCAGGGGGCTGGTTGCAGGCAACCCGTGGAGCAGCCAGCCGGTGGGGATATCGCGCAGCACCGAGCGCATGCCGCCGCTGTGGTCGTTGTCGTCATGCGTGACGATCAGTCCGGTCAATTCCCCGACGCCCGAGGCGCGCAGGAAGGGAACGATGATGCGCTCGCCCGAATCGCTGTCGGCGAATGCCGCGCCGGTGTCGTACAGCAACGCGCGATTCGCGGTGCGGATCAGCACGGCAGTGCCCTGCCCGACGTCGATCACCTCGGCGCGAAAGTGTCCGGGCGCAATGGCGTCGCGCAGTGGGAAAAGCAGCGGCAACCACAGCAGCAGCCCCAGTAAACGCAGCGGAAATCCGCGCGGCAGCAGCAGCCAGACCGTTCCGAGCAGTGCCAGCGCCGCTGCCCATCCCGCCGGCACCGGCAGGGTTGCCACCGCCAGCGGCAGACTGGCCGCCCAGGCCAACGCCACGCCCAGCCATTCCATCAGCCACGCCGCCGCATGCCACAGGGGCGGAACCAACACCCCCAGCAGCGCCAGCGGCGTGATCAGCCAGCTCACCAGCGGAATCGCCACCGCGTTGGCCAGCGGCGAGATCAGCGAGACCTGCTGAAAAAGCAGGAATAACACCGGCGCCAGCGCCAGCGTGACCGCGCCCTGCACCGTGGCCCAGCCGCGCAGCTTGGCGGGAAGCGCAACGCGGCCGAAGCTCACCCACAGGATGGCGGCGATGGCGCCGAACGACAGCCAGAAGCCGGCCGACAAGACCGCCCACGGATCGATCAGCAGCACGACGAAGAGCGCCACGACGAGCGCGGAGAAGGGCCGCGGCTCGCGCCGTCCCCACAATGCCAGTGCCAGCACGATCAGCATGAAGAGGGTGCGCTGTGCCGGCACCTGGAAACCGGCCAGCAGCGCATAACCGAAGGCCGCCAGCACCGCCGCGATCAGCCCGGCCTGGCGTGTGGGCAGGCGTTCGGCACGGCGCGGCAGGCGCCGCCAGATGCTCGCCACCATCCAGCCGGCCAGCGCCGCGATCATGGTGACGTGCAGTCCGGAAATGGAAAGCAGGTGATTGACGCCGGTGCGGGTGAAGGCGCGCCACTGGTCGTGCGGAATGCTGCGCTGGTCGCCCACCACCAGTGCAGCAATCACGCCAGCGTAGGGGGCGTCGCCAAGCGTCCTCATGATGCGTTCCCGGACCGCCGCGCGGGCCGCAGCAATCCACGCGGCGGGCATGTGCGCCTGCGCCGCGAGCCGCTGCGGCGCAGGCATCTCGCGCACATAGCCGCTGGCGTTGATGCGGCGCTCAAGCATCCAGGCTTCGAGATCGAAGCCGTGCGGATTGCTGGTGCCGTAGGGAATCTTCATCCGAACGGTGAATTGCCAGCGTTCCCCGACTCGCATCCGCGGATGGAAATTTGTGGCATCGCGCGGCCAGTAGCGGGTCAGCTGCACCCGCTGCAGGGCGGGCGCATTCGGGGTCCGGGTCCGTTCGACGTCGAACACGAAGCGCTCGCCGCGTGCGTTGGCGTGGGGCAGGTCGGCAATCACGCCGACCAACTCGATATCCACCCCCTGCCAGTGAAGAGGCAGACGCTCCGCCATCCGCGTATCCGCCCTCCAGGCGGCCCAGGCAAAGCCCAGCGCCACGCACAGCAGCGCGATGCCCAGGCGGCGGGCGAATTCGGCAAGGGGGCGAGAGAAGACAGGCAGCCACAGCACCGACAGCAACAGCGGCAACAAGCCCAGCCAGCGCGCGGACGGCAGAGCGGCCTGCTGCTGCAGCCACCACACGCCGAGACAGAACGCGATGAGGGCAAACCGCATCGCGTCGGGGCCTCAGGCCGGTTGCAGGATTCCGTCGACCAGCCGCATCTGGCGGTCCATGCGTGCCGCCAGATCGGCGTCGTGGGTGACCACGACCAGGCTGGTTTGGTGCTTGCGGTTGAGTTCGCGCATCAGGTCGAACACTGCGTCGGCGGTATGCCGGTCGAGGTTGCCGGTGGGCTCGTCGGCGAGGATGCACGCCGGCTGCGTGACCAGGGCACGCGCAATGGCGACGCGCTGGCGCTCGCCGCCGGAAAGCTCGCCTGGACGGTGTTCAAGGCGATGACCGAGGCCGACTTCCTCAAGGATCGCGGCAGCGCGCGCCAGCGCCTCGGCGCGGTCCATGCGGCGGATCAGGAAAGGCATGGCGGCGTTTTCCTGCGCGGTGAATTCGGGCAGCAGATGGTGGAACTGGTAGACGAAGCCGAGCGCACGATTGCGCAGGTCGCTGCGCTCGGCCTCGGAAATCGCGAAGGGATCGCGTCCCATCAGGCTGATCGTTCCGCGGGTCGGCGTGTCGAGCCCGCCCAGCAGATGCAGCAGCGTGCTCTTGCCCGATCCCGAGGCGCCGACGATGGCGAGCGATTCGCCAGCCTGGATTTCCAGGTCGACGCTGCCAAGCACCGGCACATCGGTCTTGCCCTGGCGGAATACCTTGCCCAGCCCGGCGCAGCTCAACACGATTTCACTCATAGCGCAGCGCCTCCGCCGGATTGATGCGCGACGCGCGCCAGCTGGGATACAGCGTGGCGACGAGGCTGATGAGCAGCGAAATGACGCTGATCAGGCCGACTTCGCTCCAGTCGAGTTTCGACGGCAGTTCATTGATGTAATAGACGTCAGCCGGGAACAGGTCCATGCCGGCCATGCGCTCGATGATCGGCACGACGGTTTCGAGATTGAGCGCCAGCAGCACGCCGCTCGCCACGCCGAGCAAGGTGCCGAACACGCCGATGAACGTGCCCTGCACCATGAATATTTTCATGATCGAGCCAGGCCGCGCACCGAGGGTGCGCAGGATGGCAATGTCGGACTGCTTGTCGGTCACCGCCATCACCAGGGTGGAGACGATGTTGAATGCGGCGACGGCGACGATCAGCAACAGGATCAAAAACATCATGCGCTTTTCGATCGCCACTGCACGGAAGAAGTTGGCGTGGCTTTTCGTCCAGTCGACCAGGTAGTAATCGCCTGTGAGACTTAGCGACAGATCGCGCGTCACAATGGGCGCCCGGAACAGTTCGGTCAGCTTGAGCCGCACGCCCGATACATCCTCGCCCAACCGCAGCAGCTTCTGCGCATCCTGCAGGTGAATCAGCGCCAGGCCGGAATCGTATTCGAACATGCCGGCCTCGAAAATCCCGGTGACGGTGAACTGCTTGACGCGCGGCATCACCCCGGCCGGGGTGATGTTGCCCTGCGGCGTCAGCAGCACCACCTTGTCGCCGGGATATACGCCGAGCACGCGCGCGAGTTCGCCGCCGAGGATGATGCCGAATTCGCCGGGTTTGAGGTCGGCCAGTTTCCCCACTTTCATGTGCTGGGCGAAATCGGCGACCTGGTTTTCCATTTCAGGCAGCACGCCGCGGATGATCGCACCGCGCACCATGTCGCCGTTGGCCAGCATGCCTTGCGCGTTGACGAAGGGTGCGCCGGACATCACGTCCTTGTGCTTTCGCGCCTGCGCCATCACACCGCGCCAGTCAGGCAAGCGCTCGCCCGGTCCGCTGATTTCCAGGTGCGCCGCCACGCCCAGAATGCGCGTGCGGAGTTCTTCCTGGAAGCCGTTCATCACGGAAAGCACCACGATCAGCGCCATCACGCCGAGCGCAATCCCCGCCATGGAGACGATGGATATGAAGGAAATGAAATGGTTGCGGCGCTTGGCGTGGGTATAACGCAGGCCGATCAGAAGCTCAAAGGGTAGCAAAACAGGACTCGCTGAAAGAATGGTTCGAGTATGCCACAGCCGCCCTACTCGCCGAGCAGGTGCACCACCACGCTGCGCATTTGTGCACCACGCCGGTGCTCGAAGACATAAATGCCCTGCCAGGTTCCGAGCAGCGGTTTTCCGTCGGCAACCGGGATCGCCAGGTGGGTTTGCGTCAGTGCCGCGCGCACGTGCGCCGGCATGTCATCGGCGCCTTCCAGGGTGTGTTCGTAGATGGGGTCGCCTTCCGGCACCAGCCGCGACAGGAATCGTTCCAGATCGGTCTGTACGGTCGCATCGTAGTTTTCCTGAATCAGCAGGCTGGCCGAGGTGTGGCGGATATACAGGGTGAGCAGGCCCTGCCGGATGCCGCTCGCGGCCACCCAATCAACCACCTGCGGGGTGACCGCATACAGACCCTTGCCGCGGGTGGGAACGCTGATTTCATGAAAGGCCTGGCGCATGTCCGCTATTCTAGCGAATCCGCTTTGCTACACTCGGCAGATGCTGTTCCTCATTCCACATCTTTTCCCGACAAAACAACTGCTGAAAGCAGCCGCCCCGGATCTGCGTCTGCCCGCGCTGCAAACCCTGCTCGCGCGCGGCACCCGCCAGTCCTGCCTTGCCGAGGGCGTGGAGGCTGCCATGTGCATGGCGCTGGGGATCGAACGCCAACAGGACTGGCCGCTCGCCCCGATCACCCTGGCGGCGGACGGCGGCGAGGCCCAGGATGCCTACTGGCTGCGCGCAGACCCGGTGCATCTGCGGTTGATGCGCGACCGCATCGTGCTGGCAAACGGCAATGCCCTGTCATTGTCGCGCGAGGAAGCCGGTGCGCTGGCCGACGCCATCGGCCAGCATTTTGGCGATGAACTGAAGCCGCTGCCCCTGCATCCCCGGCGCTGGTACCTGCGATTTCCCGTGGCCCCAAACTTGACCACCACGCCCTTGTCGGTCGCGGTGGGACGCGATATCGATCCGCTGCTGCCGCGAGGCGGGGACGCCATGCGGTTTCGATCCCAGTTGAATGAACTGCAAATGCTGCTGCACGAGCATCCGGTGAATCAGGCGCGCGAGGCACGCGGCGACCTGTCGGTGAATTCGCTGTGGCTGTGGGGGGGCGGCCAGCAGCCCGACAGCCGTACCCTTTCCATCCCGATTTACACCCGGGATCCCGAAGCGCAGGCGCTGGGCGCTTTCTGCAGCGCGCGCGTGCATGCGTTGCCTGCGCGGCTGGACGCGGCTTTGCTAAAAGCGGACGGCATCATGCTGCTGGATGGCTTATCCCCTTCCGGGCAAGTCGGCGATGCCTGCGGCTGGCGCGAAGCGCTGCGTGAACTGGAGAAGGACTGGTTCGTGCCGCTGCTGGGCATGCTGCGCAAAATCGGCCCGCAGGGCCTGCGTATCCTTGATCCGGTCAACGGCAAGGCATTGCACCTGCATGCGCGCGACGCCTGGAAAATCTGGCGCCGGCCGCACCGCCTGATCTCGCTGCTGTCCTGAAACGATGCGCCAGGCAATTCAGACCGGCGTCGCCCACAGGTCGTGTTCGTCGGCTTCCTCGACGCGCACCTTCAGGCGCGTCCCCGGCTTCAGATCGAATACCCCTTCCAGATAAACCACGCCGTCGATTTCCGGCGCATCGGCATGACTGCGCGCCAGCGTGCCGACCTCGTCCTCCTCGTCGACGATGACCTCGATTTCACGGCCGATCTTGGCATCGAGCCGGGCCGCCGAGATTTCCGCCTGCACCTCCATGAAGCGCTCCAGCCGCTCTTCCTTCAGTTCCTCCGGCACGGCATCGGGCAGCGCATTGGCCGCCGCGCCTTCCACCGGCGAATACTTGAAGCAGCCGACACGGTCGAGCTGCGCTTCCTTCAGGAAAGCCAGCAGTTCCTCGAACTCGGCATCGGTTTCACCGGGAAAACCGACGATGAAGGTCGAGCGCAATGTCAGGTCCGGCACCGCGGCACGCCAGGACTGGATGCGATCCAGGGTCTTCTCGACCGCGCCGGGTCGTTTCATCAGCTTGAGAATGCGCGGGCTGGCATGCTGAAACGGAATGTCGAGATAAGGCAGGATGATGCCGTCGGCCATCAGCGAAATCACGTCGTCCACACTGGGATAGGGATACACATAATGCAGCCGCACCCAGGCCCCGAGGCTGCCCAGGGCACCGGCCAGCTCGGTCATGCGGGTTTTCAGCGGGCGGCCGCTCCAGAATCCGGGACGGTATTTCACATCCACCCCGTAGGCGCTGGTGTCCTGTGAAACCACCAGCAGTTCCTGCACGCCTGCACCCACCAGCGCCTCCGCTTCACGCATCACCTCGCCGATCGGGCGGCTCACCAGATCGCCCCGCATCGACGGAATGATGCAGAAGGTGCAGCGGTGATTGCAGCCCTCAGAAATCTTCAGATAGGCATAGTGTCGGGGGGTAAGCTTGATGCCGCCGGGCGGGATCAGGTCCTCGAACGGATCGTGCGGCTTCGGCAGCGCCGTGTGCACCGCTTCCATCACCTCGTCCAGCGCATGCGGACCGGACACTGCCAGCACCTTGGGGTGCGCCTCGCGGACCACATCGCCCTTCGCACCCAGGCAACCCGTGACGATCACCTTGCCGTTTTCCGCCAGCGCCTCGCCGATCGCCTCAAGCGATTCCTGCACCGCAGCGTCGATGAACCCGCAGGTGTTGACCACCACCACATCGGCATTGTCGTAGCTGCCGACGATGCCATACCCCTCAGCACGCAGCTGGGTCAGGATACGCTCGGAATCGACCGTCGCCTTCGGACAGCCAAGCGACACAAATCCTACGGTCGGTGTGCGGGCGGGTTTAGCTTTGGTTAACATGACGTTCAATCCTGATGGAGCTTGAGATGTATATCGTAGCGATTGGCTGGGCCTATGTGATTCTGATGATGGCGATTACCGCCAGCAGTATCGGCAAGGCGCTGGCCATTCTGGTTTTTCTGGGGGTGCTGCCAATTGCGCTGTTTGTTTATGTGGCAGACGGCCCGCGTCGACGGCGCCGTTCAATGACCATGGCCGATCAAGGCGCCGATCAGCGCAACGCTGCCGATACCCATTCCGATCAGCACTAACTGCTGCAGGGTCGACCGGATTTCTGCACGTTTGTGCAAACCGGGAATCAGGTCCGACAAAGCGACATACAACATGCTCGCCGCAGCCAGACCCAGCAGCACCGGTGTCCAGCCTTCCAGCATCGACAGGGCGAAATACCCCAACAAGGCCCCCACCAAGGTTGCCACCCCGGTCAGAAAATTGAGCAGCAAAGCCTGTGTCCGGCTATAGCCGGAGTGCAGCAGAATCAGGAAATCGCCGATTTCCTGCGGGATTTCGTGCGAGATGATCGCCAGCGCAGTCACCACCCCGAGGCGGAAATCAACCAGGAAAGCACCCGCAATGATGATGCCGTCGACAAAGTTATGGAAAGTGTCGCCAACCGTGATCATCAGGCCGGATCGTCCATGGTCATGACCGTGTTCGTGGCTGCTGTGCGCCTCGCATACTTCCTCGTGGCAGTGACGCCACAACACCATCTTTTCCAGAAAAAAGAACAGCAGAATGCCGCCAAGCAGCGCCTTCGCCACCGTGTCGATATTTCCGTCCTTCATGGCCACCGCTTCCGGCAACACTTCAAGCAGCGAAGCACCGAGCAACGCGCCGATGGCGTAACTGACCAGCACTGGCACCCAACTCGGACGGGCAGACAGCGCCACGACCGCTGCCAGCAACAAGCTCAGCAAGCTGCCCGCTGCAGTCGCGATCAAAATGATGGCAAGGGTAGACATGGGGAACCGGAGACCGCAAGGAAAGTGCGGGATTATACCGGGGGCAAGGCCATCAGACCGAGTTGGGCCCCCACACCGTCCAAACTAAAAATCAATCGAATCATCATGACAAGCCCGGTTCGCTTTTCTGGCTATCGCTGGAAAGAGACACGTTTGTATCCCGCATGTTTCTGGTTCTGCGGGATACGCCAGTTCAATTAATACTGGTCTTAGATAGTCTTTACTACTTTTTCACTTTTTCAGGGCTAACCGATAAGGCCTCTCTCAACTTGTCGACGCTGGCCTTGCCAAAGCCCTTCACATTATCCAGATCATCCACTTGCTTGAAATTCCCATTGGCCTCTCGGTACTCGATGATGGCCTTGGCTTTCGACGGCCCCACGCCCTTGACCGCTTCGAGTTCCGACTGCGTGGCGGTATTGATATTCACCGCGGCAAATGCGGGAAATGAGACCAGCCCTGACAACACCAGCAAGACCATTAACAGCTTATTCATACCGCCTCCTTTGAGATCGTTGATTGTGAGCAAAAGGCCCACGAAGCCAAATTACTCTGCGACCCGGGAATGCGATATACAACTAAAGTTGTAGAAGTGCCCTAAGCCCCTGTTTAAATTGAAATGTTTATTTTTGAATTGGCTGGACACAATAAAAAACCCCCTCTTTGTGGGAGGGGGTTTTGAGTACCCGAAGGTACGTATAAGGAGTCTGACGATGACCTACTTTCACAGGCGCAGTGCCTACTATCATTGGCGCGGGAGCGTTTCACCGTCCTGTTCGGGATGGGAAGGGGTGGTTCCACTCTGCTATGGTCGTCAG
>Ga0299912_10000118_pt1 | contig 90390 bp, 83 predicted proteins | sample RVTome_2_FD_207667 | JGI IMG/M metagenome (GOLD analysis project Ga0299912, IMG submission 207667) | Soil microbial communities from uranium-contaminated site in the Upper Colorado River Basin, Wyoming, United States - RVT95D214 (version 2) ... | reverse complement strand
GCGGCTGACAAAGCTGCCGTCGGGGCACTGCATGACGTCTGCAGGACACACGATGCCTTCTTCCGGCATCGGCGGAGGCGGCGGCGCATAGGGCGAAGGCTTGCCCGCCTTGGGTAGGGCGACGGGCTGGACGACGGGTTCCGCGCCCCCGGAGCTGCATGCGCCCAGCGTGGCCAGCAGCAGCATGGCAACGAGTGTTCTCATCTGGCCAATTCCTTGTCCAGCAGGGCTTTCAGTCTGACGAAGTCGATCTCGCCCAGCTTCTGCTCGAGGATACGGCCATCCTTGCCGATGATGAAGGTGGTGGGCGTGAGCTGCACGTTGCCGAAAGCGCGCGCGTGCGCGCCGTCGACGTCGAGCGCGACCGGAAACGGCAGTTGTCCCGTCTTCACGAAGCTCAGCACATAGTTCGGCGGATCGTAGCTCATCGCCACCGCGACGATTTCGAAGCCGCGGTCCTTGTATTGCGTGTAGGTTTCGACCATGCCCGGCATTTCCTTGATGCAGCCGGGGCAGGAGGTCGCCCAGAAGTTGACCAGCACGACCTTGCCGCGCAGGTCGGCCAGGGCGATGGGCTTGCCCTCCAGGGTAGTGAAGGTGGCGGCCGGCGCGCCGGGCTTGTCCATCAGGGCGTAGGCCAGCGCGCCGACAATGGCGAGCACGGCGGCGGCAATCAGCAGGGGTTTGGTGAATTTCATGGGGATTTCGCAGGGTTAAACGTTTTGGTACGACCGCGCCAGAGCGACATAGTGCTCGGCGGAATAGCTGAAATAGGCGATTTCCTCCTCGGTCAGCGCCCGAACCAGTTTCGCGGGGCGCCCGAGATACAGATGCCCGGATTCGAGCACCTTGTCCTCCGGCACCAGCGAACCGGCGCCCAGCAGAACATGCTTCTGGATCACCGCGCGGTCGAGGATGATGCTGCCCATGCCGATCAGGCATTCGTCTGCGATGGTGCAGGCGTGCAAAATCACCGTGTGGCCGACGGTGACGCGCGCGCCGATGACCAGCGGCCCGCCCGCAGGATTGGCCGGCGTCCTGTGCGACACGTGCAGCACGCTGTTGTCCTGAATATTGGTCGCCTCGCCGATGGCGATCGAATTGACGTCGCCGCGGATCACCGCGCCCGGCCACACCGAGGCGTCGGGCCCCAGGCTGACCTCGCCGATCACCGTGGCGCGCGGGTGCACCCAGGCGCCGGCGGCGATTTTCGGGTGAACGCCCCGGTACGGGGCAATGGGGTCTAAAGCCATGGTTGTCGAGGGGTTGAAACACAGGGGAAGCGGGCCCAAATTATAATCGTTGTGCGCTGCCGCTATTCCTTCGCGTACCCTGCCTCCTCTTTGTGAAAGATTTTCCATGACGCCCCCGATGGACACCAACCCGCTGCTCGACTTTTCCGGCCTGCCCCGCTTCGCCGAATTCAAGCCCGAATTCGTCACCCCCGCCATCGACCATCTGCTGGCCGACGCGCGCGCCGCGGTGGCGCGCGCGGAAGCCGCCGACACGCCCGCCGAGTGGGAGGCCTTCGTCGCCCCGCTCGACGACGCCAACGAAAAGCTGGGCCGCGCCTGGGGCCAGGTGTCGCACCTGCATTCGGTGATGGATTCGCCCGAACTGCGCGAGGTCTACAACGAAAACCTGCCGAAAATCACCGTCTTCTACGCCGAACTGGGACAGAACGAAGCGCTGTTCGCCAAGTTCAAGGCGCTGAAAGCCCGCCCCGATTACGCCGCGTTGTCGGCCCCGCGCAAGAAGATCGTGGAGAACGAACTGCGCGACTTCCGCCTCGGCGGCGCCGAGTTGCCGGACGACAAGAAGGCCCGCTTCATGCAGGTGCAGGAAGAGCTGGCGCAGCTTTCCGCCAAGTTCGAGGAAAACCTGCTCGACGCGACCAACGACTTCGCGCTCTTCATCGACGACGCCGGTGAGCTGGCCGGCATCCCGGACGACGTGCAGGCGATGATGAAGGCCGCCGCCGAAGCCGATGGAAAATCGGGCTTCAAGATCACCCTCCACATGCCGTCCTACCTGCCGGTGATGCAGTACGCCGACAAGCGCGACCTGCGCGAACAGGTCTACCGCGCCTACGTCACCCGCGCCTCCGAATTCGGCAAGCCCGAGCTCGACAACACCCCGCTGATCGGCAGCATCCTCAAGCTGCGCCGCGAGGCCGCCGAGCTGCTCGGTTTCAAGAGCTACGCCGAGGTGTCGCTCGCGGCCAAGATGGCCGACACCCCGGCCGAGGTCCTGACCTTCCTCGACGAACTCGGCGCCCGCGCCCGCCCCTACGCCGAAAAGGACTACGAAGAACTGAAAGCCTTCGCCCGCGACGAACTCGGCATCGGCGACCTGCAGGCCTGGGACACCACCTACGTGTCGGAGAAACTCAGCGTCGCCCGCTACAGCTTCTCCGACCAGGAAGTGAAGCAGTACTTCCCCGAGCTGCGCGTGCTGGCCGGGCTGTTCCGGCTGATCGAAACGCTCTACGGCCTGCACGTGCGCGAGGACCGCGCGCCGGTGTGGCACCCGGACGTCAAGTTCTACACGCTCACCGACCACACCGGCCAGCGCATCGGCCAGTTCTACCTCGACCTCTACGCGCGCGCCTCCAAGCGCGGCGGCGCCTGGATGGACGACGTCATCACCCGCCGCAAGAAGCCTGACGGCATCCAGACCCCGGTGGCGTATCTGAACTGCAACTTCTCCGGGCCGGTGGGAGAGAAGCCTGCCCTCTTCACCCACGACGAGGTCATCACCCTGTTCCACGAGGCCGGCCACGGCCTGCACCACCTGCTGACACAGATCGAGGAACTCGGCGTATCCGGCATCAACGGCGTCGAGTGGGACGCGGTCGAGCTGCCCTCCCAGTTCATGGAAAACTTCTGCTGGGAATGGGACGTGCTGAAGCACATGACCGCGCACGTCGACACCGGCGAGCCGCTGCCGCGCGCCCTGTTCGACAAGATGCTGGCGGCAAAGAACTTCCAGTCCGGCCTGCAGACCCTGCGCCAGATCGAGTTCGCCAGCTTCGACATGCACCTGCACGACGACTTCGACCCCAACGGCAGCCGCACCGCGCAGGACCTGATCGACGACATCCGTCGCCAGGTCGCGGTCATCATCCCGCCGGCCTACAACCGCTTCCCCAACAACTTCTCGCACATCTTCGCCGGCGGCTACGCGGCGGGCTACTACAGCTACAAGTGGGCGGAAGTGCTGTCGGCCGACGCCTACGCGCTGTTCGAGGACGAGGCCGAGGGCTACGGCGGGGTGCTGAATCCCGAGGTCGGCCACCGCTTCTGGAGCGAGATCCTGGCCCAGGGCGGCGCCCGTCCGGCGCTCGAGTCGTTCAAGGCCTTCCGCGGCCGCGAACCGACCATCGACGCCCTGCTGCGCCATAACGGCATGGCTTGAGGAAAGTGTCGTTGCGAGGAGCGCAGCGACGCGGCAATCCAGAATGCCCGCGAAATCGATGAACTCTGGATCGCCACGGCCCTGCGGGCCTCGCGATGACGGAATAAGACAGCATGCCTTAAGCCGTGTCCGGAAATGGCCGTTATAGCGAAGGATCAGGTCTTCCGGGAGCATGGCATGAAAACAGGACCCCTCTTGATGGCGGCATGGCTGGCCGCGGCGAGCATGCCGCTGGCCGCGGCCCAGCTGTACCAGTGGAAGGACACGCAGGGCCGGACGCAATACAGCGACCAGCCGCCGCCGCCCAACGTGAAGAATGCCCAGCAAAAGTCATTCAAGGGCAGCTTCATCGAAGTCGGCGAGTCCTATGCCGTCAAAACCGCGCGCGAGAAGTATCCGGTCGTCCTCTACGCCAGTGCGTGTGGCGCACCCTGCGACGATGCGCGGCGGCTGCTGAACGAACGCGGCGTGCCTTACAGCAGCAAGGACCCGCAGGCCAGTCCTGAAGCGCAGGCCGAACTGAAAAAGCTCACCGGCCAGCTGCGCGTGCCGGTGCTCATGGTTGGCAGCGACAAGATCGACGGCTTTGAAACCGGCCAGTGGCAGGCCGCGCTCGACCGCGCCGGCTATCCCAAGTCCGCGCCGCCTGGCAGCAAACCGGTTCCTGCGGCCGCGCCGGCACCCGCAGCCTCAACCGCCCCCGCCCCGTAAAGCTCGGGACGCGCCGACCGGCGCTGCTGCGGTACACTCGGCGGCATGAATATCATCTATCGCCAGCACGCCGTACGCCGCATGTTCGAGCGCGAGATTTCGGCTGACGACGTGCTGTCCGTGCTACGCGATGGCGAAATCATAGAGTCCTACCCCAGCGATACGCCCTATCCCAGTCGCCTAATGCTGGGTTTCCGTGGCCAGCGCCCCCTGCATGTTGTCATCGCGGACAACCTGGCCGAAGATACCCAAATCGTCATCACCGTACGAACCTGATCCTGCGCTTTGGAAAAACGACTTCACCACACGGAAAGGCAAACCATGAACTGCCCCATCTGCAAACACGGCACGCTCCGCCCGGGATTCTCCAGTGCGACGCTCGAACGCGGCGGCGCGGTTCTCGTCTTCAAGGACGTGCCCGCAGACATCTGCGACAACTGTGGCGAGGTTTTCCACCGGGAAGAGATCACGCGCGCATTGTTGTCGCAAGCCGAAACCGCACTGAAACAGGGCGTGGAACTCGACATCCGCCGCTTCGCCCAGGCCGCCTGAGCCTGCGGTAAACTCGGCGGCATGAAAATCGCCGCCTGTAATGTTAATTAGCAAATCACGTAGCCGCACCGGGCTACGCAAATAAGCCAAACCCCCATATTTAGCGGGAAAATAGCTTCAATTAACTTCACCAAGTATCACAAAACCACCTATAATTTGCGTAGTTAGGCGAGTAGCTACAGAACTAGCTACATGGTGGAGACGTGAAGAAGCTAAGCGACGTTCAAATCCGAAGCTGGATCAAAGAGGGGAAACCAAGGGCCAATGCGCAAGGTGAAGTCCCTGGGCTGACCTTTACTCTATCGGCGAAAGGCACGGCAGCTTGGGTGCTGCGCTATCGCTTTGGCGGCAAGCCTCGGGAACTGACTATTGGCCGCTACCCCGACTACTCCATCAAACGAGCCAAGGAAGAAGCTCTAGAGGCCCGCGTAAAGATACAGAAGGGCATCGATGTTGCCCGCGAGAAGCAGAAGGCAAACATTGAACGGGCCACCGCCAAGAGCTTTCGGCAGCTGGCGACCGACTACATGGATAAGGTCTTCCCTACCCTGGCGGCAAACACCGTCAAGCAGCGCCGCCACCATATCGAAGACGTGATCCTCCCGAAGCTAGGCAAGCTAGCCGCCAAAGAAGTGGCTACAGCCGATGTAGTTTTCTTGGTCGAGTCTGTCGGGAAGCGCTCCAAGAACGTGGCCGAACTTGTATTCACCGCCCTATCAGAAATCTTCAAGCACGGCGTAGCAAGGCACGTAGTAAAGGCCAACCCCTGCGCGGGCATATCCGTAACTGCCATCTGTGGAAAAGCAGAACCCAAGCGGCAAAGGCTGAAACTAACAGAAGCGGAATTGCGCGCAATCCTGCCCGAACTCGCATCTATCGGCGCAGAGAACGCCCTTGCGGTCAAAATCCAGCTTGCTACCTGCGTGCGCCTCGGCGAACTAGCTAAAGCCGAATGGGAACACGTCGATTTGGAAGGCGGCACGTGGTTTATCCCGGATGCCAACTCAAAGACCCGCAAAGGCTTCACCATCCCGCTAGTGCCTGCCGTTATCGGCTGGTTTGAGGAACTTCAAGCCCTGTCCTGTGGTTCGCGTTACGTGCTTCCTGCACGGCAATCACGACGCACACGCACCCATGGCGGCGAGGTTCATTTTGAGCAACGCGCCCTGAATGCCATGTTGCACAAGCTGTGCGACCGCTTAGAGGACAAGACAAGGCGCTTTACCCCCCACGACCTACGATCTACCGCAAGGAGCCATTTGGCCGCGCTAGGCGTGAATTTGATTGTTGCGGAGCGCTGCCTGAATCACTCCCTGGGCGGGCTAATCGCCGTGTACGACCAGCACGACTATTTGGACGAACGCCGGGCCGCACTGGAGAAGTGGACGGCCTTTATTCTGGCCTGCGAGTCTGGGCAGGCATGGAACGTAGTACCGCTACGGCAAACGGCGGCTTGAGCAAGGATATAGAGCTTTGACAGCAGCCATAGCCATGTTCTTGCGCCCGTTCATCCTGCTGCTGGTAATGCTGCTGGTATTGATGCCGATTCGGAAAGCGGTAATCCGGTGGATGCCAGAGGGAAAATTGAAACGGATATTGCTGATGAAGGTGTAAGACCGCCGCCTGACGGTATCAGGCAAAGCGGGCCGGAGGGGTGCAGTAACACCCGACCAGCCCTCACCCCGAAGCACCTATCTAGGAGATGCACCATGGCTGTACTTAATTTAACCCAAGCCCAAGAAACCGACCAGCAGGGAGAGGAGCCCAGGCGCGTTGTCAGTCCCGCGGCCGTCATGCGCGAACTATGGAATGCCACCGGTGAAGGCCGAAACATGAGCCCCGCACAGCTTGAGTGGTTCGCGGGCGCAGGCGACGTAGGCGGGCATATGCTGTGCAACCTGCAAACCATGCTCACCGGCGCCGGCTGCCTGATTCTTAGCGACGCCGGCAATAGCGGCGTGCGCAGCGGCGCCCTGCAATCCCCAAGCGACGTGGCCGATTTGCTCTTCATGACCGAAAACCTGATTGATGCCGCCGTTGGCATGATCGAAATCGGTAGCGAGGCAGGCTACAAGGCACACGACAAGCGATGAGACGTTCCATAGGTGGGCGTGTTCCATGCTGTCCGATGAGTGCAAGGAACTGATCGAGCACGTCTGACCAGTTAGCTGCGCCTAGCCCGGCGGGGCGAAAACCGGAATACCCTTACCCGGCTGTCGCGGCACCAATCAAGGGTGGTGCGAAAGGGCGCAGTAATGGGCAAACCTGACCGACGAAATGGCGAAGGCCGACAGCAAGGTAACGCCGATCGAGGGTAAAGCCGCCGCCTGACGGTATCAGGCAAAGCGGGTGACAGGCAGTGTTGCAGACTGCCAGCACCCTAACCACAACGCAACCTAGTAAGGAGGGACGCATCATGGCTAAGGCCAATTCTACTACCCTACCGGAAGGCGCTGATTTCGCCTTGCGTGGTCACCTTTGCATTGGTGTTTTCAGGGAAACGGTGCTCACTGAACACGAAGCTAATGATGGGTTTTCTTATTCGCTGTGCGGAGAGATTAGTGACCAGATTAACGAATACTTGGCAGCCATAGAACTTCTTATAACTAATAACAACGTGCGGCGACGTCCTACGCGCTTTCAAGTTGTCTCTGGCGGGAAAGCGTGACATGCAAGAAGAGGCCTACGGCACTCGGGATCGTGCCTATTCGGCTTGGCACAGGCGTTTGTCTACCCGCCGTTTTATTGGAATAGACCGCGCCCAGCTGCTTGCCATGATCGACCTGGACGCTGCGCTATATGTCGAGTACGACAACGGCAGCAAGGAACCGCTGGCGCTCATAGAAACCGCCTTGGATATGGGGCAGGCGTATAAGTCCGCCACCGTCACCAAGAGGCTGGCGAAGCGTGCCGGAGTGCCTTGCTACTGCCTGCTGTACTCCCTGTCTGGCCAGCCTAACCCGGCTGATGCCAAATGGCGGGATATTCGGCAGTTCCGAGTCCGTAGGATGTGGCCTAACCCGGAGAAGTCTTGGCGGGTACTGACACCCCAGGAATGGGCAAATGCCCTGGTGAAGATTCGGGCGTGGTCTGCAAGGCGGCTGGATATTGATGCCGCGAACGATGCGACGTACTAAAGGTTAACGGTTACGCCAGCCCTAGGCTGATCCCCGAAAACGCGGAAACCCTTGCCGCGCGGGGCTGGCAACTATTCGACGAGGGGCGCGAAAGGGATGCGCATGCAAAAGAAAATAGAGAGCATAGTAACCAAGGAACCGCAAACCGTTGCTAATGATGTTGATACAGCCGAGGTAGCGGAGATTGTCCGTAACGGTGAGGCGATTAACTGGCTTTACTGGGCAAGCCGCCATGACATAAGCCCAAACCATGCGGCAAGACTCGCTCATTGTATAGACCCTATCCGCTGGCCAGAAGAAAGGCATGCGCAAGGCGAATGGTCTGACGACCTGAGAGAAAAAGTCCTAAGGCTAACTGGCTGGCTGGCTGAGCGCAGAACATCCTGGACACTCGCACAGCTTGTTGGCTCCTTAGGCGAACAGTTTGCGCCTTATACGATGAAGCAGTCTATTTGGATGCAACTTGCTGTCGCAGATCAACAGGCAGAGGAAAAAAAGCAAAAGGCTGGTCGATACACGTTGGAAGAAGCCGCTCAATTGCTTGGCGAAGAAGCCGACGAACACAGTGATTCGTTTCTGAAAAAATTGGTGGCTGCGGTAGAACGCGGAGATTTACCTGTTTTCGAACCCGGCCGAAATGCCCGCTACCTTTATGGCCCGGGTCACGCGTCATGCGTTAGGACATTCTACGAGGAAGCCTTTTGGAATGACCTGAACATCTGGCTAAAAGCGCATGAGCCGCGCATATTCACTAGCTGGCAGTTTCCTAAACCAACTATGGGGAATGCAGACAAGGCAAACAGAACTGGTCATCAAAACGCCAGCGCAGACTGGAGGGAGATGGCTCGGGTAATCGCTGATGAACTGTTTAGCAAAGACACAGCCAATAGATGTCGTGACAGCCTAGCCGGTTATTCGCGTCGCGTCATGGAGGAAATGCAAGCACGTGAAATACACGGGCCACGCGGCCGCATAGACAACCCAAACACCATTCAGCGCGAAGCCCTCCAGGCTAATAAATGGTGGGCGGGCAAGACCAAGTGAAGACGCGGGGAATACGGAGAAAGCGGGAACGATTAATCTGAGTTATTTCCCGTTGTCGGTAAATCACCGTGAAAGCCAGCAACCGCAATGGTTTGCTGGCTTTTTTTGTTTTGTCTTTCGTGGAGAGTTTCCCGGCATCTAAATATCGGTTGTAGCACCCAGCATCGTTTCACGAACATAGGAGCCATAACCGTGCAGAACGTAGCAGCAAAAGAGTCTATCCCTGACGCCCTTAAGCATTTTGATGACTTGCCCGACTCGGCTTACGTCCGCGAGCCCGTAGTCGCAGCACTTCTCTCATGTTCCGGCGTTACCGTTTGGCGCATGTCCAGCGATGGCCGCTTGCCCAAGCCCCGGAAGTTGTCTGGCCGGGTAACTGGCTGGAACGTAGGGGCGCTCCGGCAAATCCTTCAAGCTGCCTAGGGGCCACAATGGATACCCTGGGGCGCTGGATATGGCGCGCATGTTATGCGCTTGAAGAAGCAAGACAGACGCAGGCCGCACTTGGTCATCGATGGCGCGAGGCCGGCTTTTGTGTGCTGTTGGCGATCATGAACAAGATCGGTGCAGCATGAACGCGGCCCATCAGTTCCGTGAGGCCATTCTCTCATCTGGACTTATGCCGCCAGATGCAATCGAGCCTGGCAAGCTGCATCGTTTCCAAAGCAACGGTAAACGTGGTGACGATGCCGGCTGGTGCAAGCTGTTCCCCGACTTGGGCGGCGGCATCTATGGAGACCACCGTACTGGACTCTATGAAGTGTGGCAGGCCAAGCGTGATCGCCCTCTTGCGCCAGCTGAATATGAGGCTTTCCGTCAACGCTGCGAACATGAACGCCATGCTAGAGAGGCTGAGGAAGCAAGAAAACATGCGGAGGCCGCTCTTAAATCTGCGGCGGTCTGGAAAACAGCCGAACCGGCTGTAAAAGATCACCCCTACCTTTCCAGAAAAGGCGTTAAGCCCGCCGCTACGCTACGCGAGATTTCATCGGATAGGCTTGCTGCCATTCTTGGATACACGCCCAAGTCTAAGGGTGAGGCGCTGGCCGGGCGGATCCTTATTGCGCCGGTAAAGGTTGGCGACAAGGTCTCGACGGCAGAGCTCATAGACGAAGCGGGCCGAAAGTCAGCCGTGTTTGGTGGCATCAAGGCTGGCGGTTACTGGGCCACAGAGCCCCTGCCGGATAACCTCGATGTCCTGCTTATCGGCGAGGGCGTGGCAACCGTCCTTTCAGCCAGTGAAGCCACGGGATGTCACGCCATAGCTGCATTGTCCAGCGGCAACCTAGAGCCTGTAGCCATTGCGATGCGGGAGAAATACCCGCATGCACGCTTGGTGATTTTGGGTGACCTTGGCAACGGGCAGGGAAAAGCAGAATCGGCCGCGAAAGCAACCTCCGGTTTGCTGGCACTGCCTCAGTTTGGCGAGGATGAGATTATCCATGGCAAGACCCCTAGCGACTTCAACGACCTGTCGGCGCTCCATGGTCTGGATGCCGTAAAGCGGGCCATAGAGGGCGCGAATCTGTCGTACACGTCCATACAAGGACATCCCAGAGAAAGCGCAACACATGACAATTTTGCAAGTGCAGTAAAGCTCGTGCGGGGTTGCGACCTGAAACCAGAGGCTGTCCAGTGGCTTTGGAATGGCTGGCTGGCGGCCGGGAAGATGCACATCCTTGGCGGCGCTCCAGGTACCGGCAAGACCACCATCAGCATGGCGCTGGCCGCGACCATCACGAGAGGTGGCTGCTGGCCGGATGGCACGCGCACCCAGGTAGGTAACGTGGTGATCTGGAGTGGTGAGGACGATCCTGCCGACACCCTTGTTCCCCGCCTTGCATTGTCCGGCGCTGACCTGTCGCGGGTGTACTTCATTTCCGAAGTGAGTGACGGCAACGAGGGGCGACCCTTTGACCCCGCCAAGGACATGGAACCCCTTCGCCGCAAGCTGGCTGAAATCGGAAACGTCCGCTTGCTGATTATTGACCCCATCGTATCGGCGGTCACTGGGGACGGCAATAGCAACCCACAGGTTAGGCGAAACCTGCAGCCCTTGGCCGACCTGGCCTCCTCTATGCGCTGCGCCCTACTCGGGATTACACACTTCACCAAAGGAACCCCCGGACGTGACCCTGTGGAGCGGATTAACGGGAGCATTGCCTTCGGAGCGCTTGCCCGCGTAGTGCTGGTGGCAGCCAAACATCAGGAAAAAGGGGAAGACGGGTGCACCGTCAGGCTCTTCCTACGTGCCAAATCCAACATTGGTCCCGATGACGGCGGCTTTGAGTATGACCTTCACCAGGGCGAACTTGAACGCCACCCCGGAATCTTTGCCTCCGCAGTGCAATGGGGTGTAGCGGTCGAGGGCGCTGCGCGTGAGCTATTGGCAACCGCCGAAGAGACTACCGGGGAAGCCGGGGGCGATAGCGTGGCTAGTGTCTCTGACTGGCTTCACTCGCTACTGACCGAGGAAGGCGGAAAAGTTGATCGGCGTGACGTTATGAGGGCGGCCAACGCCATGGGTTACAAGGAAAGAACCGTCCACCGCGCACGTGAAAAGCTTGGACTAAGGGTCGCGCAAAGCGGTTTCGGCAAGGACAAGCGAAGCCTGTGGACTTGGTCCGATGCTGCCATTCCCGCCCCATTCGTGCCAATCATGCCAGCCCAAATACCTGGCACGCATGGCACGAATGGTGGCACGCATGAGGAAACCGACCTTGAGGAGATTGAGTTTTGAGCGCGGCGGAACTCATCAAGGGGGCGACAGAGGACGGGGTAACTCTGTCCCTGTCCCCAATCGGAAAGATTCGGGCGCTAGGCAAACCCTCGGCGGTTAATCGCTGGCTGCCCGTATTGCAGCAGCGCCGGGAGGACGTAGCCGAATTACTCAGGCAGGAAACAAGGCCGACCAAGACAGAGGCAGAAGCCGAATTACGGCGCTTGGTTAAGGAGGTGGCCTCGTTCCATGGCTTTACCAGTGAAGAGGAAGCGGAGGCACTTAGAAACGCTTTGGTGGACTTCGAGGCAGCGCTTACATGCTTCAGGGCATTACGGCAGCAGATTGGCTAGGAAGCCTTGTTTTAAACAGCGAAATATCAACGGAATAAAAAATGGCATTTGAGAAAGGTAAGAGCGGCAACCCGAACGGAAGACCGCCAGGCACTCACGATAAGCGGCGCGAGGCACGCAAGCTACTGGAGTCGCACCGCGAGGATCTGGTTAAGAAGGTCGTAGACCTTGCGCTTAACGGCGATACCCAGGCACTCAAGATTTGCATTGACCGCATTGTCCCGGCGCTGAGGCCTAAAGACGCCCCGATCTTGCTTGCCAAGCCTAAAGGTGGATTGTCCGAGTATGGCCGCACCGTCCTTGAGGCGATGGCAGCCGGTGACATTACGCCGGATGAGGCAACCACAGTTATGAGCGCGATTTCGGCTCAAGCCCGGATCGTTGAAGTGGACGAACTTGAAAAGCGCGTGGCAGCGCTTGAGGAGGCAAAGGCATGAGCATCAGGCACAGAGTCAGGCGGCTAGAGGGTGAGCGGTTTAGCGATTGGGAGCCATCCGAAGGCTGGAAAGCCATCTTTGGCGACTGGAGACCTCGAAGCCTTGCGCAAGGGTGGTGGCATAGGGCGCTTGAGCACACGAACGAACAAGAGAAAGGAAAGAGCCATGGCAGCCATTGAGAAACGTATCGAGAAGCTTGAAGCGGAGGACGGGAAGAAACCTCTTAAGTTTCTCTGGCACGAACCCGGCGAGTCACGCGAGGACTGTATGAAGAGACACGGTTACAGGCCTGACGACAAGACCGCCACGTTCGTAATGGCGGGCTGGCTAGACGAAGAGATTTGAAGGGGGTCGGTATGAATACTTTGACGCGCAGAGTCGAGAAACTGGAGCAACACAACCCGGCCACGGCGGAATGGATGTGGCCTAGCATCCGGGCGATTAAGGACACAGACGGCAAGCTAACCGCAGCCTATGGAGAACGCCGGTTTGCAGGCAACCAAACGGAAGGGGAAGAAGAATTCAGGCAACGGGTAGGGCGTGAGCTTACCCAGGCGGGAGAAGGTGATAACTACCGCTGGATAGTGCGGGTACTGGTTAACCCACCCATGGCGGCATGAGGAAAGGATAAGGACATGAAAGACGACAACGGAAAAGAAATAGAGCCGCACCGTGAAGCACGGCTTAGGCATTGGCATGACTTGGATCACACACTGAACTTCATTCGGAATATTACAAACCTGATTAGTGCGGTCTACGCAAAGGTACCAGCAGGCTCGGAAGCAGAGGCGGATTTGGCCGCGATGAATCAGTACACAGCCGCTACGCAGACTTGGTTTCAGGTAAGCGCAAACAGTCTGCACGAGGCCTTAACAGCGGCCCTGGATAACAAAACAGCGAGCGCGGATAGCGGATCGCAAACCATTCACTAAGGAGAGCAAACATGGGACTTTTGGACATGATCGAACGACCAGAGGGTGTGGGGCTGCTGTCTGCCGTTGCGAGCTACGCTGCGAACGCCCGCAGGGGGACACCGTGGAACAACGTAGGGCGCGGCTTGCTCGGGGGAGTAGCCGGTTACGAGCTGGCGCAGGAACGGCAGAAGCAGGAAGCGGAGAACGCGCTAACACGGAAATACAAGCAGACGTTGCTGGACAAGACGCAGATGGAAATGGATACGGAGAAGCAGACGCAGGATTGGCGCGTCGGGCTGCCCGCCATGCTCAAACCAAAGCTCACTGGCAACACGGATCAAGGCAAGCAGTTGGCTGAGCAGAATGCGGCATTTGGCGAGGCAGGAATCCCCGACCTCGTTTCTTCCGCGCAGTACGGCGGGCAAGACGCACCGTTGGGATTGGGCTACGGCGTAGACCAGAACGCGCTACAGGACTACATGCTCAAACCCGGCAGCCCGGTGGCTGATAAGCTGCTTGAGCAAACGCTAGTGCCGAAGAAAGAAGAATTCGGCGCCACCCCGTTTGTGGACGCGCAAGGCAATGCGTATCTAATTGGCAAGGGCGGAACGATGAAGGCAACCGGACTGCAAGGGGGGGACAAGGACAAGTCCAATATTGCTCAGCTGTTGGCCGAAATGGCTAACCTGCCGCCTGGCGATCCGCGCCGCAAGGTGTATCAAGATGCTATCAACAAGGCCACCACGCACCAGCCGGGGGTTAGCGTTTCTTACGGTGCGCCGGTTGCTGGTGTGGACCCTCAAGGGAACCCCGTATTCTTCCAGCCGAGCAAGACCGGGGGCACGCCTTCCATTATTCCGGGTGTGCGCCCCAACGACCAAGGCCAGACCCCAGAGAACGCGGGCAAGATCGCCATGGCGCAGCAGGCCGTCAAAGACCTGGACTCAGCCGAGGCGCTGCTGTTCGGGCAAAACGGCAGGCTGATGAATGATGTGGTGTGGGGGATGAACGTTCCCGGCTTCGCGGGTATGCCTGGCAACACCCCGGCGCGGAATGCCTACAGCGCAATCCAGAACGCCGTAGCCGCCAAGCTTCGCCTTGAGACTGGCGCAGCGGCGAACCCGAGCGAAGTCGAGAACATTGCTCGCCGGTTCATGCCGACCCCTGCCGATACCACGGATTCAGCACGCAACAAGATGAACCGCCTGCGCGACTTCTTCAGCACGTCCCTTTCCCAAACCAAAGGGGTGAAGCCACAAGCGCCGAAGCGCAGCGCCAAGGACATGAGCAACGATGAATTGCTGAAAGCATTGGGAGAATAAGCATGGATAACAACAAGATCGAATTACTACTCGAAGCCGAGAAGCGCGGCATCCTGCCTCAAGACAAACAGGAAATCCTGAACGAAGCCAAGCAGCGCGGATTGGTACAGGCTGCGCAGCCGGTGGAATCGCTGGACCCGACCGAAGACATGACCGGATCGGAGAAGTTTTGGGCGGGGATGGGTAAGGCCTTCGTGGATACGGGCCGGGGAGTTAGGCAACTGGCCTCCCATATTGGCATTGGCGACAAGGAGGCAATCCAGAGGGAGATTGACGCGGCGAAGGAGCTTGATGCTCCCCTGATGAATACTGGCGCAGGTATGGCTGGGAATATCGGCGGGCATGTCGTTATGACTCTGGCCCCCGGCAAGCTGCTTACGGCTGGCGGTAAAGCCCTGTCCCTGCCTGCGGTGGTGCGTGCTGGCGAAGCCCTGAACAACATAAGAACCGTGAAGGGGGCGGCTGCTTTCGGGGCTGGCTATAACGCCATTCAGCCGGTGGCCTCTGACGAGTCCCGCCCGGTTAATGCCACCCTGGGCGCTGCTGGTGGCGCTGGTGGCCAGGTGCTTGGCAAAACCATTGGCCGGGTCATGAAGCCGGTACGCTCCACGATTTCCGGCTCTGCCTCCAAGGTGGCGCAGCGGTTCGAGGACATGGGCGGACAACTCACGCCGGGACAGCGAACCGGAAGCACGGCACTACGCCAGATTGAGGCAGGGATGGAAAGCTTCCCCCCGACCGCTGGAGCCATGGCTAAGATCAAGGCGAATAACCAGACCGTGCTTAACCGCGTGGCAGCAAAAGCCATCGGGGAGAACGCTGACGACCTGAGTGAGTCCGTCCTTGGCCGTGCCTATACGCGGATTGGCAACAAGTTCAACTTTGCCAAGGGTGACGCTATCCAGTTGGGCGATGACTTCCTGAACGGCCTAGCCAAGATCGATAACGAGTATCAGAGCGTTTGGGGCGGCAAGGGTGACGCCGCCTTCAAGTCCCTGATGGATGACGCGCTAGACGATGCGGGCAAGGCTATCAGCGGGGAGAGATATACCCGCCTGCGCTCCGACCTGTCCAAGCGTGCAAGGGACGCATTCAGCCAGCAGAACTCTAGACTCGGGCAGGCCATCGATGACATGATCGAAACCCTGGACGATGCGGCACAGCATTCCCTCCCGGCTGGCAAGTCCAAGGTGCTAGCGCAGGCCCGCAAACAATGGGCAACCCTGCGCACACTGGAGAAGTCCATGAACGGCGAGAGTGTCAGCGGCACCAAGCTTGCCAACCAGTTGCGCAAACGAGACCCGAAAGGGTTTACCTACGGCTTCAAGGACAACGACATCTACACTGCCGCACGCTTTGCAGACAGGTTTAAGCCACTTGTCGGGGATTCGGGAACGGCTACGCGGATGGGTGTACAAATGCTTGGTGGTGGTCTTGCTGGCTCAGGAGTTGCCGCCATGACCGGTCACGATCCGATGACCGGACTTGCCTACGGGGTGGGCGCTCCTATCGCTTTACGCGGAGCACAGGGAGTATATTTGTCCCGACCGATTCAGCGGTATCTGTCCCAGGGGCTGCTCAATATGTCCCCGGCAGTGGAACAGGGTTTGTTACAGGGGGCGCGTGGTACGGGCTTGGCGCTGCCATTACTAGTGAATGATTAACACAAAACAAACCGCACAGTCGCGTAACCTATTGACTTTATTGGAAAGATTCATACACTTCGGTGTGTTCTCAATGCCGACTGGAACGAAGATGGCCATTCAGTTTGAATTCGAGCCAGAAAAAGCACTGGTCGCCACCACATATCTTGCCAATAGGTCAGGGGAAACCATGTATACCATTTTGAAGATGGTGTATGTGGCTGACCGCCTTCATTTAGAGCGTTACGGCCGCCCAATTACCGGCGATAGATTTATCGCAATGAAGGAGGGTGCTTGCCCTTCTAAAATTTATGATTCTATGAAGGTCTTGCGAGGTGGTAGCAACCATAACTACTTGCCAGCCAGCGAGCACTATCTTGAGGTGGACGCCACAACTTACGACGTGATCGTAAAGGACATGCCATCTCTTGATGCTTTGAGTGCGAGCGAGATCGAATGTCTAGACGAAACAGTTTCCATTCTTAATCGTCTTGGGCGATGGCACATTCGCAATTTGGCGCATGATGTTGCTTGGAAGGGGACGGCCCGCAATGCGCCGATGGAATTCTCAGCGATCGTAAAGTCGGTAGAAGATGGCGATATCTTGGCCCGGCATTTAGAAACAAGGTTCTCCGCATAGTCGCGGTGACTGCAGACAGTGGCGGTTGACTGTGGCCATGTCTATTGCATGTATTTGCCGATAGCGGCAAAGGAAAAACTTCTTGTCCCTGCGTACATTTTGCCAGATGACAGGGTACGGTTTTTCGTAATAAATTCGGAGTTAACTGACTTCCAAAAGGTAAGGCCAGAACTCCTAAAACATGCCATTCCTCTTTACCAAAACTCTAACCAAGCATTTCTTACTCATGATTCATGGCTATGTTGTCATGAGGTCGTGGCGGGGTGGACAGCAACAGAGATTGATGCCGCCAATGGCACATATCGCGGTCCTTTAGATACAGTTACACAGGTAAGCGTTAGAGATCTAATGGAAAGCTCACGGCTTCACTCTGACCGTGATAAAGCTCTGTTTTTTGCTCAGTGGCCGGGTTAGTCTGCGCCGTTAAGAAACTGCGGCAACTTGCACATTCATAACGCACATATATTTTCACTAGCTAGCCTAGCGCTGGGTTTTTCATTACCTGCTTACGCTGACTTTTCTGGACGTGTTGTATCCATTGCGGACGGCGATACCCTAACGGTGCTGATAGATCGCCAGCAAGTGAAAGTGCGCCTAGTTGAGATAGACGCCCCCGAGAAATCCCAAGCCTTTGGCACGCGCTCCAAACAATCCCTGTCCGATATGTGCTTTAACACAGAGGCTCAGGTACGGGACAAAGGCAAAGACCGTTATGGGCGCACACTTGGCCGTGTGTACTGTGTGGGGATGGATGCAAACGCCGAGCAGATCAAGCGAGGGATGGCCTGGGTGTATGACAAGTATGTAACCGACCATTCGCTTTATCGGTTGCAGGATGAGGCCAAGGCCGCGAAGCAAGGGCTATGGGCTGATGCCGAACCGATGCCGCCTTGGGAGTGGAGGCATCGTTCAAAATGATGATAGGGGAGATTATGGAAAGCGAAGATTACGTACGGGCCATTCTAAGAAAGCAAGAAACAACTAACGAATTGCTTAAGTACATTCTTATACTTTTGGCCGCGGTCGCGGTTGCGCTATTGGGCGCAAGAATGGGATGGTGGGCGTTTGCAGTAACCGTCGCCAATTAATATCTATCCCAATTAATATCTATCCCATAGAGCATGAACAGACTTGGCTATTACTTTTTTGTCCCCCTAGCCTTGTCGCTCGTAGGTTGCGCCGAGAAATGGGAGGGTTTCGTTTACCCAAACAAGAACAACCTATCGAACTACTCGGCGATTGGAACTTACTCTTCATTGGACGCTTGCCGTGATGCGTCTTTGGCAATGTTGGAAAGTGTCTCATCCATCTCGGCGGGTGATTACGAATGCGGTCTGAATTGTGAGTTATCAGATGGCGGCATGCGAATCTGTCAAAAGACAGAGAGATAGATAGCCGACAGAAACTCTGAGGGATGGGGAAATGAGCAAGACGACTGAGCATTTGTGGCGTTATCGTTTTCCTTTGCTCTTGGCAGGGGTCTTGGTGTTGGCTGGTTGCGCCCATCAACCACCGCCAGATGCCTATGAACCTCCAGGATTCTTTTCTGGGCTGGTCCAAGGTTTTTTTATTTTCTTAAGCCTGATTGGGAGCATCTTTCTGGATATCCGAATCTATGCCTTTCCCAATTCTGGGTTCTTCTATGATTTGGGTTATTGCATTGGGGTCTTTGTTTTCTTGGGCGTGGCGGTAGCTGGTGGCTGAAGATTGCTAATGGACAAACACCATTTACCGGGCAATGGCAAAATAGGGCTTGAAAAATAGTTTTGTGTAGCCAGCAGTGTAGCCACACAACGAAAAAACAAACCATTCCCCGCCATATAAGGCTTTGATAGATTCGTGAAAATCGCCGCCTGGAACGTCAACTCCCTCAAGGTCCGCCTGCCCCAGCTGCTGGACTTTCTCGCCACCCGCCAGCCCGATGCGGTGTGCCTGCAGGAAACCAAGCTTACCGACGACAATTTCCCGGTCGCCGAGCTGGAGGCGGCCGGCTACCGCGTCGCCTTCGCCGGACAGAAAACCTACAACGGCGTCGCCATCGTCAGCCGCAGCGAGCCGACCGATATCCGGACCGGCATCCCCGGCCTGGAAGACGAACAGCGGCGCGTCATCGCCGCCACCGTCGACGGCGTGCGGCTGGTGTGCGTGTACTGCCCCAACGGGCAAAGCCTCGATTCCGACAAATATCCCTACAAGCTTGCCTGGTTCGACGCGCTGGCCGCCTGGCTGAAGGACGAACTGGCGCGCCACCCCAGGCTTGCCGTGCTTGGCGACTACAACGTGGCGCCGGAAGACCGCGACGTCCACGATCCCGAGGCGTGGAAGGACAGCGTGCTGGTATCGGAACCTGAGCGCGAACGTTTCCGCAATTTGCTGACGCTGGGCCTGAAGGACAGCTTCCGCCTGTTCGAGCAGCCCGAAAAAAGCTTCAGCTGGTGGGATTACCGCATGATGGGCTTCCGCCGCAACCACGGCCTCAGGATCGACCATATCCTGCTGTCCGAACCGCTCGCCGCCGCCTGCACCGCCGCCAGCATCGACCGCGACATGCGCAAGCTGGAACGGCCGTCGGATCACGCGCCGGTGGTGGCAGAGATCAGCCTGACTGCTTGAATATTACCCCCTAAGGACCCCGTAGCTCCGGGGTTTTCAGCGTATTTCAGTGACGTATTTCGACCCGATATAGTCACTCAGGCTGACTTCATCAAGCGTCTGCTTGTCGGCCGAAGCTGCCATCTACGGACGGCCGAATAGTCGTGGTCGAAAGTCTGTCCGAATCTGCGAGCAGTCATTCAGAAACAGTAAATGCCAGGTTGTGTCCGGGTCAAAACCGACATCCACTAAATGACGTTGATCTATCCCAAATCGCGCCCTGAGAATCCTATTTTTCGGGCGATTTCTGGCCTCGATCCGATTGCCCAGCGAACCCACCAGAGACACTCTGTTGCCAGACATGCCCGTAAATCCTTTCCGCCGCGCGCTGCTTGTCGTCTGACGTATAGGGTGGCTCGGGCAAGGCAAGGTAAACGTGATCCAGGATAAAGGTCTGCACCTCCGCCTGGGTCTGTTCCTTTTCCGTCCATTGATCGAGCGGATCAATCAGCCGCAGCACATCTGCCAGGAGTTCGCGGCTGGCTTGCTTGACCCGCTCGCGGTCAGCTTTTGACAGATCGCCGCGCTGGATCAAATCGAACAGTGCTAACTGTTCCTCGCTCAAGCCTTCTTCCGCTGCGCGGCGCTGCTCGGCATCCAGTCGCGCGATCAAATCCATGGCCTGGGCGAAGGTCTCTTCAATCGCAATGCGATCTTTGTCCCGGTTGTAATCGGCGATGATCGTCTGGTATTTCTTGTAGTAATCCATGCGAAGCGGATTTTTCGCCAGCATCTGCGCGAGCTTCGCCTCGACGAGCTGGAAAATATCCTGCAAGGCCGTGGCCTTGCGTTTCACTTTTTTGGCGAACTCATCGCGCAGTTTTTCCAGGTCGATCTGGCTCAGGTCGTACTGCCTGCCCTCTGCGTGGTCACCGCCGGTTGCCTGGGTGCGGATGGCTTCATTGATGATCCGGTGCAATTCCTTGAGCAGTGCCGTCACGTCCGAAGTATCCCTGCGCTCGGTCAGTTTTTTGTAGATAGCCTCGATGTTGTCGTGGCGTTCGGCATAGACGAGGGCGGACGGCTCCATCAGCAATGCCTTGAAGCGGATGAACACCTGCCGAGTCAGAATCTCGAAGCGGCGCTTGGCTTCATCGCTGGTGTAAACGACGTTTACGGCATCCTTGAGCGCCTCGATGCGCGCAAAACCCTTGGTACCAAGCAGGCACGTGGCGTCAAAGCCCAAACCCAGCAAATGTGCTTCCGTAGCCTCAATCGCGTCCAGTAGCGCCATCACACGCTCCTCGATAGGCGCGACGATTTCGGCTTCGCCGTTGCCGTCGTCGCCCAGCGCGTACTGCGCCAGCGCCTCGCGCAGTGCTTTCAACATGCCGTTGTAATCCACGATCAGGCCGAAATCCTTGCCCGGATAACGCCGGTTGGCGCGGGCGATGGCCTGCATCAGGGTGTGCGCCCGCATCGGCTTGTCGATGTAGAGCGTGGACAGGCATTCCACGTCGAATCCGGTCAACCACATGGCGCAGACGATGGCGATGCGGAACGGGTGTTGTGGGTTCTTGAACGCAGAGTCCAGTGTGACTTGCTTGCCGTCTGACGCCTCGAAGCCCAGCTTCATTCGCGCACGGTGCGGGATGATGTCGAAGCCCCAGTTTTTAAAATCGGCGACTTCGTTTTGCGCCTCACTGATGACGATTTCGATCAGCGTCTCATCCAGCCAGCTTGCCTGTGCCAGCAGCCGGTCGCGTTGGGCGTGCAGCCGATGCCGCGCCTCGTCATCCGGAGCGGCGACAATCTCGGCCCGTTTCGTCTCCGCCTCGTCGCGCACCGCCGCCGCTTTCGCCCGCCACAGCGGCTCGATCAGCATCAACATGCGCGCGCAGGTGATTTTGTCGATACAGACCAGCATCGACTTCCCCGACTCCCAGCGCGTGGCGCAGTGCGTCACGAAATCGGCGGCAATCTTCGCCAGACGCTCATCGGCGGTGATGACCTCGTAATCCTTACCCAGCAGCCTTTCCAGCAAGGCGTTTTGATCGGGGTCGAGTTCGACACGCTCCACCGCCTCGGCGATGCGGTCGTTCAAATCCAGTCGCGCCAGACCCAGCTTCTCGCCCCGATTCTCGTACACCAGTTTCACCGTCGCGCCGTCTTCCTCGCTGCGCTTGAAGTCGTAGCGGGAAACGTAATCGCCGAAGATGCGCTTGGTCAGTTCGTCGTGCTTGAACAACGGCGTGCCGGTGAAGCCAATGAAGGCCGCATTCGGTAGCGCCAGGCGCATGTTGCGCGCCAGCTTGCCGGCCTGGGTGCGGTGTGCCTCATCGGAAATCACGATGATGTCGTCGCGGTCGCTGTAAGGTTCGCCCGGCGTCACGTCCTGGTTGAACTTGTGAATCAGGCTGAACACGTAACGCAGATTCTGCTTGAGCAGTTGTTCCAGTTCCTTGCCCGAACCCGCGCGCGGCGTCTGATCGTCCGCCACCCCGCAACCCACGAAAGTTTTGTAAATCTGGCTGTCCAGATCGTCGCGGTCGGTCATCAGCACAAAAGTGAAATTGCCTTCCACCGTGCGCCGCACTTTCTCGGCGAAGAAGGCCATCGAATACGATTTGCCACTGCCCTGCGTGTGCCACACCACGCCCAAACGCCCAAGATCGGGGTGCGCGCGTTCGACAATCTGCAAGCTTCGCGGCTGCGACTCGGTGCTGCCATCTGCCCGGTATTCCGCCGTTGGTTGCGCCGCCATGGGGTAAGCCGCCATCGGCTCACTGGCCGCACGCACGATGTTCGGCACAGGCAGTTCAATCACGCGCTGCGTCAGCCGCTCGCCCGGTGGAAACTGGCGTTTGAGCGCCTCTTGCCGAACCACCGCCGCCACCGCCTGATTTACTCCCAACAACTGATGGTTACGCGCCACCACCTTGCGCGCTGGCCCGGTTTTGCTGGCGTCGAACAGGATGAAGTTCTCGACGATATCCAGCAGCCGGTCTTTGGCCAGCATGCCGTTGAGCAGCACCTCAGCCGCCACATTGCCCTCGTCTTTTTCGTCCAAGCGTTTCCATTCGCCGAAATGCTCCCATTCGCTGGTGATCGAGCCATAGCGCGCGTTGTCGCCATTGCTCACGATCAGGAAAGCGTTGTGGTGAAAGGCATGGGCGATGACATTTTCGTCCAGGTAATCACGCAGATTGCCGTCGAACCCGGCGCGGATGTTTTTGTAGACCGCCTTCAGTTCAATGAACACCAGCGGCAAGCCGTTGACGAAGCAGACCAAGTCGGCACGACGGTTGTAGTTGGGCGTGCGCAGCCCGGTAATCTTGAGTTCGCGCACCGCCAGAAAGCGATTGTTGTCCGGGTTGCGAAAGTCGAGCACCCTGGCCTGCGCGTGCCGTAAGATCCCTTGCGTATCGCGGTAGCTCACCGGCACCCCGTCGCGGATCAGCGTGTAGAACGCCTGATTGTGCTGGAGCAGCGACCGCGAATAATCATGGTGTGTGAGCTTGACCACCGCCTCGTTGATCGCCGCCTCCGGCAAAGTCGGGTTGAACTTCGCCAACGCTGCCCGCAGATCGCGTACCAGCACCCCCTCGCGTTCGCTTGCGCGCCCCAGCATCCCGTCCGGTCCAAAAGTTTCCTGATTCCAGGCGTAGACGCTCTCCCAACCCAGCGTCTTTTCCAAATGATCGGCAAAGGTGGCCTGAACCAGACGGTCTTCGCTGTTGATGTCGGTGTAGGCCATGCGATGCCTTCTATCGGACAACGCGACGTTTTATAAAGGACAAATCAAAGCCATGTCCTTTATGGAAGCACTTAAAAATCAGCATGTTGCATAAACCCATTGGCTCAGAAGCACGCGCCATCATGAAAACTCCCCCGCTTCGTGTCCTTTATCCGCCGTACTTGTATCGTTCACAAACTCCTTAGCCAGCACACCGTCGCGCGCCAATACCAGAGGCGTATTGGTTTGCCAGGAAATGTCGCGAGCCCGCTTAGCCGCTCGCGACAAGGCCTTGGGCGCGGCCTGCATGTCGGCATCCGGCAACATTGAAACCATAGTTGTGATTTGAGCCAAACGAATCAATGCGCCAACAACTCGAAGTCCCCCTTCGTCATCGGCTCGTACTCCGGCCAGCGCCCACTCAATTCCACCAGCAACCGCTGTTTCGAAGGCGCGGGGGACGGGTTGATCCGCACCACTTTGGCCTCATACTCCTCCGGGGATAGCGCGATGGCATGGACCAGATCGCTGACCAGGTAACGCGGCGCCCAGCCGATCATGTAGTAATCCTCGGTCTGGATTTGTACCGCCAAGCGCGTTTCTGGGTTGGTCAGCTCAATCGTCACGTACAGATTTTCACCTGCTTGCAGGCTTTCGATACGACGTTGCGCATCCGGGTTCACATGTCGCCAGCCATGCAGGAAGAACCGGCTGCGAAACGTCCCATCCGCCGCGCGCTCGATCCTGGGGAACACCTCGAAGCTGTCCGTGGCCCGATAGCCGCCGTCCACCTCCAGAATCTCGGCGGGTTCCGATCCCTCCGGCAAATCCAGCATCCGCAGGTATTCGGGGAAATCCTTGCGTCCCGCCGGGATGATCCGGTTCATGAACAACGGAAACAGCACCGACGACTCATAGGTTCGTTCCAAGTCCGGAAAATCCATCAAGCCATCGAAGCCGGCTCGCTCGCGTGCGCGCTGCGCGCCCTTGATGTAGCGGAAGCGGTACGCCCCTTTGTCGGCCAGCACGTCCAGCCGCCCCACAGGGAACCATTCGCGCGTCATCCGCTTGTCCTGCCAGGCGAGAAACAAAGTCTTGTCAGTCATGGCGTGATCCTTCTCAATTGCTCCAACGTGTAACACATCAACTCAACGGCGAAATCCCGCGCAAGCTCACTCATCCAGTCTATCGGCACTCGCCGAACGATCCCCTGCAGCGTTGCCCGATCCAGTTTCACCAATCGTTTCAAAGCGGGGCCAAATAATTCGGGATGCAAGGCCGCCGCGCAGCGAACCAGTTCGAGCGGACTGATCCCGTGCTTGTCGGTCGCTTGCCAGAAAATAGCGCCGGGTGCCTTTTCCGCATACTGCGCCATACGCCCTTCAGCCAACAAGCGGCGGCGGCACTTGCCCGCGCTGTCGTCCACCAGTTCGCGGCCCAGCGAAGAGGCATGGTCGAAGGTGGGCGCCATCCAGCCCAGCCAGCCGCTTTCCGTGCGCTTGCGCAGAATGCCCCAATTCTCGTGATGGCGGTCGGTGTTGCCGATCAGGGCATCCAGTACCAAATAGTCGGCCAACTGTTCCTTGGCGCGCTTCCTCGCGTCCGCCGACAAGAATATCCGTTCCAGCGACAGCAGGATGTTCTCTAGCGTGTGGTCCGACTGGCGAAACTGCTTGCCGGGATCATATCCCAGCACACTGCCGGCCATGACCTGGTTGCCGTGAACCAGCTCGCGCCCATCGCGGGCGAAGGATTCCGTGGCCGAACCTCGCACGTCCTGGAACAGGGCCAACTCCACACGCGCATGCAGAATGTCCAACTGGTCGGCCACCTCGGCGGCGATCTTCTCCGACCAATGCTGCCCGGTATTGGCCTGCGGAAACTTGAACAGCCACTCCGGCCCGTCGTCGTCACGAAACCAGAACTTGTCCTTGCTGCCCATGGCCTCGGGCTCCAACACCCAATCGGGCTGGATTTCGATGATCGGATAGGGATTTGCCGGAGCCTGGGTCATACGGCGATCTCTCCTCTCATCAGGCGCAGCCGCAGGTCACGCAGCATCTGCCCGGCAGGCGGTAAGCCTCGCCATCCTCAATGCCGATCAGCAAGCGGCCACCTGCACTGTTGGCAAAGCACACGCAGTCCTTCGCCAGCGCGTCCCAATCAGCGGCCTTGCCGGTGACGGTGCGCAGGGATTTGCGGTCGGTGTGCTGGTCTTCGAGGGACATACGTGTGCGCATCCCTCGTTAGGACGTCGGCAAGCCGAGTTTGTCGAAGAACATCCGGTTTCTTTCCTTCGCCATATTGATGAGTCGATCAAACGAAATCACTTCCACATAGGCCTTGAAGTTTTGCTTGAAAGTGAAGAACCCCAGACCATCGCTCGTTCGGGTCAAGTCATGCATGACACAGCGCTTTTCTATTGATGGCGTAATGTCGCAAACGACATAGCAGAACCCAGGGATGTCTTCGGACTTTGGAATCGGGCGTCCGCTCGCAGTCATAACCTTACCGCCTCGGATTCTTTCAAGATACCCGAGTGCCTGCTCGATCGGGTCGTCAATCTCCCCGGCGCGCGCATCGTTTCGCATCGGACGTTTGATTTCGACGACGACAATCGAGGCCATCGGCATGGACTGTCCTTCTGCGACGACCATCGGGTTATCGAAGACGTTAAGCGCCATGATGTCCGGCTCCTTGTTCTCTTGGGAGCCGGTCACTGGGGTTGTCGACAGAGGCTTGTCAGACGCGAGGTAATCATGAAACGCGAGCCGTTCATCTACTAGCCAGAGGTTGCAGCTATCCAGCAACACTTCTGTCGAATCCATCTGCATTGGCATGATGAGGCTGTGTATTACCTCCTCGCGAACGTACCGCCCGTCAGACTTGCGTTGAACTGCCGTCTCTAGCAAATCTAGAATGACCTTTCGATGCGCCACATAATTTGCGAGGTCTGATTTCTTGATGTCTTCTGCGGTCTTCAGATAGTGGCCCAAGCGTGCCCGATAATCGTTCGATGACTCGTTCTCTCTCACCTTCATCAAGTCATGCCCTTCTGCAAGCATCTGGCCTTCGATGTCGGCCAGATGCCGATGGAGCGTCAAATCAAGCTCCTTGTCCGAGATATCAGGATCGACAATCAGCGCTTCTTCAGGGATTCGGGCCACGATCGGTCGATAGCGCGGTGCCTGCGTTGAAACGAAGGCGTGAACTCGCTCGCGGGACTTCTGCTTTACCACCTCCAAATGAGATGCCAGATGCGCCGACGCCCTGGCGGAGACAGCGGCGCGAATATCCTCCCAGCCGATTTCCGTGTCGGCGAATAGCTCGCCGACATCACTAGCCAAGTCGAAGCCCGTCCGTTCCGGCCGAGCACTTTCGTTAAGGACATTTGCACTGACATAACAGACGTAGATGAAGTCCCCGTTGTCATCCGTCAGCTTTCCATGCAGCCCCGATATCTTCCCGGTCAGTTTCTCCTGTAGGACGAGCCGGTTGTCGGCGCAGTAGGCGACCCCGTGTGTCGCAGACGATGTGGTCCGCAGCTTGATATGAAGCAGGTCGAACGTCTCGCCCTTTATGCTGATTTTCTCCGGCACCGCCGAGGAATGCATGTGACCGTCGAAAACATCATCAAGATCGATAGACTCCCCCTCATCTTCGACAATGATTCGCGACGTTCCGCCTGCTCTCACAAAATACCAAAGGCAGTGCTCAAAGATCGCGTTTGCGATGGCTTCCGCACTTTTGTAGGCGTACTTCCGGTACTTCTTGTCGAAACCGGTCAGAGACACCGATGTTCCAGACTCCGTCTCGCCCAGCGCTTTAGCGAGGGACTCACGCTGGATTCCCACCTTGGCATCAAATGCAAATGACCGGCGTGCCAGCCGGTTCTCGTTGTTGATGAAGCGACTGTTAACCTCAACTTTTTCAAACGCCTTTAGCCACAAAAGGCGGCCGATACCCCGGCAGCCCTTGTTCACCTTGTGATCGGTATCGAGTGTCTTGAACGCCAACAAATTCTCATCGTTAAACCCGACCCCGTTGTCAGTAACAGTAAACGCAAGGATGTCACCCTGCGGCTCGGGTCCCCTCCGCTTCCTGTCTTCTTCGAGCGGGAGACTCTCTTGCGCCGGGGCACGACTTATCCTGACGCGAATTAGCCCATCCTTCTGGGATACGCCCCTCTCCTCGATAGCGTGAATTGAATTCACGACCGCTTCGAACAAGGGCAATAGACCGCTGGTTAACGGGAGCGGGGTGTTCCGTAACCGCCCTTGAAGGTTTGTCTGGATATTCATACGGCGATCTCCCCACTCATGAGGCGCGGCAGCAGCAGGTCGCGGGCGGCGCGGAGTTTTTGGTTTTGTCGGCGTAAGTTGAGGACTTGCTCAAAGACGTCGGCCGCAAGCTCGTCGAATTGCGTTAGCAACGAATGCGAAGGAATACACACGGTAACCGTGGTGAGTGCGGCCTTCCGGATATGCTTCATCGTGGCACCGACGGTTTGGTTGCTGAACTCTGGCAACGCCTCGCGAAGAGCAAATAGCAGGAAAGCGCGAGAATATTGGCTTTGAGGTTCCACCCGAAATAAATGTTGATTCAGGATTGCTGGCCCGTCATACCAAAATTCAATCAATAGGGTTCCCGACCACGAGAAAAGCAAGTCGCCATCGTTCAGCAAATATTTTTCCGGGATGTTTTCCCCTTCATTTCTCGGCGTCTTGTCGCTGACTCCATCGCGCAACTCAGGGATTTTTACGATTGGTAATCCGACAACGCCAAGTTCAGCAGGTTTGAACGGATAACCGTTGACGAATCCCGCAAGTTGAGAAAAAGGTAACCGTTCCCACCCCTCCGGCACGCCGTCGGTGATGCGGGTGTGTTCATGGCCGGGGAAGCGCAGGCGGATGAACCATTCGCGGTAGAGCAGTCGCGCCGACTCCTCCAGCAGTGCCATCCGTCGCCGGTTGTTTTCGATCAGGTCATCGTAGGCCGCGAGGATGGCGGCAATTTCGTCCTGAATACTTTTCGGTGGGCCTGACACGGGCAACCGCTTGAGGTCGCTCCCGCGAATTCCTTTTACGTTCGTGCCTGACACAATGGAACGGATTCGCCCACGCCCTTGCGGAGACAAGAAGTAGTAATACAGGAAGCGGGGATTCGCTACCTCTTTGTTGAGTCGTACTCTGATAATGGATGACTCAAACGTAAGAGAGTCTGACGGTTTGACAACCAACGAACATTTCCCGGCTCCGGCTTCAACTAGCGAGCGCCGTCCAAACAGAAGGTCCCCATCTTCGAGTGAATTGGCTTCAAGCTCTCGCTCGCTCAATTCAACACGTTTCATGTCTTGGTTCGAGATGAAGTTATAGCCAAACATTTCGCCCATATTCACGATGCGAGAACCGCGACCGTGGAATTCTTTAGTCTTGTATACGCCATTCCTTGACGGGGAGGCATAGATGCTCTCGAACTCAACGTCTGGCCAACTCATGCGCCAAGCTCCTCAAGATTCTCCTGAATCTTCGCCGCCAGTTCCACCGCCTCGCGGTTCAGGTCGGCCAGTTCGACATGGATGTCGCGCAGAGTCTGCTCGAAGTCGAAGTCCTCATCCACTTCCGCCGGGGTGACGCCCACAAAGCGGCCGGGGGTAAGGCTCCAGTCGGCGGCTTCGATGTCGGCGCGGGTGACGACTTTGCACAGGCCGGGCACGTTCTGCATTTCGGCGTTGGGAAAGCGGTCTTGCAGCCAGGCGATCTGGCGGTGCAGGTAGGTCGCGGCCTTGAGTTTTTCGACGGCTGTGTGGCGCGCTTCGTCGAGCTGCTTGATGAGTTTGCTAATAGCGCGGCGGTCGAAAAACTCGGCGGCAGCTTCATCGGTGGAAAGTTCCTGCGCCAGTTGCGCGGCGCGGGCAGCGAGTTTGTAACGCAGGTCGATCTGCTTGATGAGGCCGTGCGCAGCATCGGCCAATGGGTCGAAGGCTTGCCGGGCGGTGTGCTGGGTGTCGTTGGTTTCCCTCTCCCCCGGCCCCTCTCCCGCTTGCGGGAGAGGGGAGTTGGTGAATGCGGCGAGTCCTTCGACCAGGGCAGCGCGGTCGGTGGCGTAGGCATTGGCGGCATCCGCCCATTCGGTCAGGGCATCGGCGAAGGGCTGCTTCTTCTCGGGCGGAATGGCGTCGAGATCGGCCACGCTCGCGGCGAACGCTGCCAACGGCGCGCGGCTTGTGGTGAGCTGAGTTTCAAAGCTGGTGAGCGCCGGGGCGATGGCGGCGCTCTCGGCTGCGAGCCGGGCGAGGTAGCTCCGCACCAGCCCGAGAAAGCGCTCGCGCTGCCCGCGATACAGCCAGACGATGGCGGTGAGGTTGGCCTGCTGCTCGGGGCTGAAGTCGTAAATCTTGCGCGTGACCTTGCGGTATACATTGCGGGCGTCGAGCATTAGGACATTGCCCTTGTGGTTCAGCGCTGCTCCCTCTCCCCCAGCCCCTCCCCCGCTTACGGGGGAGGGGGGTTTATTCCGGTCGAAGTGCCACAGTTCGCAGGGCACGGTGCGGGTGTAGAAGAAATTGGAGCGGATGGCGATCATCACGTCCACGTCGCCGGTTTCCACCAGCTTGCGCCGCACTTCCTTTTCGCCATGGCCGGCGCTGCTGGCCTGCGAGGACATGACGAAACCGGCACGGCCCTTGTCCGACAGGTAGCTGTGGAAGTAGGAAATCCACAGGTAGTTGCCGTTGGAGACGCGCTTGTCCTTGTTCACGCCGGGCAAGCCGAAGGGCAGGCGGCGGTCGTCCTTGACGCGCTCGGCGTCGACCATGTCCACGTTGAACGGCGGATTGGCCATGACAAAATCGCAGTTGCCCCACAGCGCGCGGCCATCCTGCAAACGGTGTACGTCGTCGTAGAAGGAGTTGGCTTCGCGAATATCGCCTTCCAGCCCGTGTACGGCGAGGTTCATCTTGGCGAGGCGGATGGTGGTGGCGGTTTTTTCCTGGCCGTAGAAGGTGACGCGCTGCATGGTGTCCAGCCCTTCGTGCTCGATGAAGTGGCTGGATTGCACGAACATGCCGGCGGAGCCGCAGGCGGGGTCGAAAACCACGCCGTGGTCGGGCTCGATGACGTTGACAATGGTTTGCACCAGCGAGGGCGGGGTGAAGAATTCGCCGTTGTCCTGCGCGCCCTGCATGGCGAACTTCATCAGAAAGTATTCGTAGATGCGGCCGAAGACGTCGCCGGAGGCATTGCGCAAGGCTTCACTGTCGAAGCTGCGCAGCAGGTCTTCGAGCAGCTTGTTCTCGAAGCGGTCGTAATCCTTGGGCAATTGCCCGGCCAGCGGCTCGAAATCGGCTTCGATGGCGTTCATGGCATCGACCAGCGCGGTGCCGAGACTTGATCCTGAGGGCAATTTAAGCAGCGTTTCGTAACGCGCTGCTTCCGGCAGCATCAACGCTCGGCGCTTGATGAAATCGCCTTTTACCAGCGCGCGCCAGGGCATCTTCCCGGCCTGTTGGTCCGCCTCGATGGCACGCAAGGCTTCCTCGTAGCGGTTGCTGGCATGGCGCAGAAAAATCACGCCCAGCACCGGCATGACGTATTCGCTACTGGTCAGCTTTGAATTGGCGCGCAACTGGTCGGCGGCTTCCCACAGGCTGGATTCGATCTGACTGATGTTGTGGAAGGCGTTGGCGGTCATTTACGTGTTGTTGGGATTTATCTTGCGGGTTTTTCGCTCTCAAATTATGAGAACGCTCCCATATAGCCGTGACAGGCCATGATTGTGCCACTTTGCCACGCAGACAAGTGATAAGCGTCTGGTTTTGCCGGGTTAGGCGGGACGAACAAACGTAGGCTGTTGACCGCTGCCGCTACATTTTCGGTCGTTGGAGAAGCAAACCGCGAACGCTTCCTTTGGCCGAACAGCAGACCTCCATGGGTACTACGCTGACCGGCCGGTTATGGCCGGCAACAGCCTCAAACCCCATCAACCCCCACACAACCTAACGGCTGTAAACATCAATCAGTATTGCACCACCGCCGGATCGAGGCTGCGCCACAGGTACCAGGTAGCGACGGTGCGCCAGGGAGCGTGCCGCTCGCCGTGCTGGCGCAGGATTTTGGGGGTGGGGCGCTCGCCGCCCAGGTAATGCAGGGCGATGGCCTTTTGCAGGCCGATGTCGTCGACCGGCCAGACGTCGGGGCGGCGCAGGTTGAAAATGAGGAACATCTCGGCGGTCCAGCGGCCGATGCCGCGCACGTCGACGAGTTCGGCGATGACGGCTTCGTCTTCCATGTTTTTCCAGCGCACCGGTTCGACGCGGCCATCGACGAAATGGCCCGCGAGGTCGCGCAGGTATTCGGCCTTGCGGCGCGACAGGCCGCAGGCGGCAAGCGCGTCGAGCTCCAGCGTGGCGATGTGCTCGGGGCTGACGGTTTGCGCGTAGCCGGCGAAGCGCGCCCACACGCTGTCGGCCGCCTTGACCGAAATCTGCTGGCCGACGATGGCGCGGGCGAGGGTCTGGAAGGGGTCGCCGCGGTTGGCGAGGATGGCGTCCGGATAGCGCGCGATGAGCGCGGCCATCACCGGGTCTGCAGCTGCGAGTTCGGCGCAGGCCTGTTGCCAGTACTTCGGTGCTGCCAGCGTTTTCACAGCAGGATGATGTCGTACTGCTCCTGCGGGTAGGTGGTCTCGACCTGCAGCGACACCGGCTTGCCGATGAAGTCGATGAGCTGGGCGAGGCTGCCGGATTCCTCGTCGAGGAAGAGGTCGATCACGCTTTGCGCGGCGACGATGCGGTATTCGCGCGCGTCGAACTGGCGCGCCTCGCGCAGGATCTCGCGCAGCACGTCGTAGCACACGGTCTGCGCGGTCTTGATCTCGCCGCGCCCGGCGCAGGTGGGGCAGGGCTCGCACAGCACGTGCGCCAGCGATTCCCGGGTCCGCTTGCGCGTCATCTCGACCAGCCCCAGCGCCGAGAAGCCGCTGATGGTGGTGCGGGTGGGGTCGCGCGCCAGCGCCTTCTTCAGTTCGGTGAGCACCGCTTCCTGATGCTCGGCGTTGTCCATATCGATGAAGTCGATGATGATGATGCCGCCGAGGTTTCGGAGGCGCAGCTGGCGCGCGATGGCCTGCGCGGCCTCGAGATTGGTCTTGAAGATGGTGTCGTCGAAGTTGCGCGCGCCGACGAAGCCGCCGGTGTTGACGTCGGCCGTGGTCAGCGCCTCGGTCTGGTCGATGATGAGGTAACCACCGGATTTCAGGTCGACGCGCCGTCCCAGCGCCTTGGCAATTTCGTCCTCGATGGCGTGGAGGTCGAACAGCGGCCGGTCGGCACCGTAGTGCTGCAGCTTGTCGAGCACGGCATGAGTGTAGTTCTGCGCGAACTCGGCCATGCGCTGATAGGTTTCGCGCGAGTCGATCAGGATTCGGCTGGTGTCGCGGTTGACGAAGTCGCGCAGCACGCGCAGCGAGAGATCGAGGTCCTGGTACAGGATGCACGGCACGACGCAGTTGCCGCGCGACTGGATGCTGCTCCACAGCCGCCGCAGGTAGTCGATGTCGGCCTGCATTTCGGCGTCTTCCGCGGTTTCGGCCATGGTGCGAACGATGAAGCCGCCGGTGGCGTCTTCCGGCATCAGCCGGTGCAGTTTCTGGCGCAGCAGTTCGCGCTCTTCCTCGCCTTCGATTTTCTGCGAGATGCCGATATGCGATTCCTGCGGCAGATACACCAGGTAGCGCCCGGCGAAGCTGATCTGGGTGGACAGCCGCGCGCCCTTGGTGCCGATCGGGTCCTTGATCACCTGCACCATCAGGCTCTGGCCTTCGTGCAGTATCTGCTCGATGGCGCGCTCGGGTTCGCTGCCGTGGCGTTCTTCCCAGATGTCGGCCACATGCAGGAAGGCGGCACGCTCGAGGCCGATGTCGATGAAGGCCGACTGCATGCCCGGCAGCACACGCACCACGCGTCCCATGTAGATGTTGCTGACCAGTCCGCGGCACTGCGCACGCTCGATGTGCAGCTCCTGAACCGCGCCCAGGTGCAGCACGGCGACACGCGTTTCCTGCGGGGTGACGTTGACGAGGATTTCTTCGCTCATGGTGGGGTGGCCGACAGCGCTCAGACTGTCAGACCAAAAGCTCTCAATAAAACGGCAGTGTCATATAACGGCAAGCCCATGATGCCGCTGTAGCTGCCGTCGATGTATTCGACGAATGCGCCGGCACGCCCCTGGATGGCATAGGCGCCGGCCTTGCCGAGATATTCGCCGCTTTCCAGGTAACGCGCGATGGCGGCGGCGTCGAGCGCGGCAATCCGCACCCGGCTGGACGACAGGCGCATTTCCAGCCGGTCTTCGTGTTGCACGGCCACCGCGGTATGCACCAGATGCTGGCACCCGGACAGGCGGGTCAGCATGGCTGCGGCATCGGCGCGGTCGGCCGGCTTGCCCAGAATGGCGCCGTCCAGTTCGACCACCGTATCCGCGCCCAGCACCGGAAAGCGCAACAGGCGGCGCATTTCCACGGCACGCCAGCCGCTGGCGGCCTTTTCGGTCGCCATGCGCTGCGCGAAATCGGGCGCCGACTCGCCGGCGCGGGGAATTTCGATGACGTCCAGGCGTCCGGCCACTGCTCGCAGCGGCAACACGTCGAAGGCGACACCGATCTGCTTCAGCAGTTCGCGCCGCCGCGGCGATTGCGAAGCCAGGTAGATGCGTTTATCAACCAGCATGTTCTCGTGATGCCCCTCAATCCCGATGGTAGGGATGCCCCTTGATAATACAGACGGAACGATACAACTGCTCGGCCAGCATCACGCGCGCCAGGGCGTGCGGCAGGGTCAGCTTCGACAGCCCCAGCAGCTTTCCGGCACGTGCCTTGACGCTGTCGTCCAGCCCGTCCGCCCCGCCGATGACGAAGGCCGGCGACACCCCCTCGGCCATCCAGCCCTGCAGCCACGACGCCAGTTCGCGCGTGGTCGCCTGGGTGCCGCGCTCGTCGAGCACCACCGGCACGCTGCCGGCCGGCAGCGCGGCGAGGATGCGCTCGGCTTCCAGCTGCCGCGCCCGCGCGCCGTCCTCCCCGGCGACGCGATGGCCCGGCTTGATCTCGGCCAGCACGAGCGGCAAGTCAGGCGGCATCCGGCGCGCATAGTCGTCGTAGCCCGCATTGATCCAGCCGGGCATCTTGTGGCCGACGGCGATCAGGTGCAGCTTCATCTAGGGCGTGTTAACACCAATTTCGCACCCGCGTTGCCGCGAGAAAGCGATGGATGCAAGGCGCGACGTGCAGGCAAGGGCCATCCCTTGCCAAGCGGCGCAACGCCGCAGACGCGCTTTCTCGCGGCAACCCGAAGGGACGGGCCGATTCGGGCGCATCCATTTGTCGCGAACCGCTTGCAGTGACCGACACTGCGGCGCGTCTCGCTTCGCGGGCTGCACTCGAATCGGCTACGTCGCGGGTGTGAAATTGGTGTTAACACGCCCTAATGATCTGCTTGTACATGCCGGGCGCGCGCCGCTTCGCCCGCGCCCCACAGCTCTTCCAGGTTGTAATGCGTGCGCACGGCGGGCAGCATCACATGGACGATCACGTCGCCGAGGTCGAGCAGCACCCAGTCGCCGGTGTCCTCGCCTTCCGTGTTGCCCACGTATTCATCCGCTTCTTTCATCTTGACCCGCACATTGTCGGCGAGTGCACGCGTTTGGCGGTTGGACGTGCCGGTGGCGATCACCATGCGCTCGAACAGCGAGGTGAGCTTGGCGGTATCGATCACGGTGATGTCTTGCGCCTTGACGTCTTCAAGGGCGTCGACGATCAGTTTGATTTTGTCTTCAATGTTCATGAGTGTGTATACAGTTGGTGTTCGTGAATATAGTCGAGCACGGCGTCGGGCAGCAGATAACGTGCGCTGCCGTGCCGTGCCAGGGTGTCGCGGATGGCGGTGGCCGAAATGTCCAGCGGCGTTGTTTGCCGCAACATCACTGAGCCGGCCGATCCGTTGGCCTCTTGGCGTTTCAATACTTCGCTTTTCAGCGGTTCCGGCATGAGGTCGGACTGCAGCATCTGCGCACCGGGCCGCGCCGCCACCGCAATGTTCGCCAGTTCGAACAGCTGCCGCCACTCGTGCCAGGTCGGCAGCTCCAGAAACGCGTCCGCCCCCAGCAGTAGCCACAGCGGCTGTTCCTTGCCCAGTTCGGCGCGCAGCGCAGTCAGCGTGTCGACCGTGTAGCTCGGGCGCGGGCTTGTCACTTCGCGCGCGTCCACGGCAAAACGCGGGTTGCCGGCAATCGCGCGGCGCACCATCTCCAGCCGGTGGGTGGCGGCGATGCGCGGCGCCCCGCGGTGCGGCGGCTGCCCGGCGGGGATGAACAGCACCTGATCGAGGCCAAGTCCTTCGGCCATTTCCTCGGCCAGCCGCAGATGGCCGAAATGAATCGGATCGAAAGTGCCGCCGAAGATGCCGATCGGCTGCATCGCTTATCCGCGCACGTGGCCATCCCCCAGCACCACCCACTTCTGGCTGGTGAGGCCTTCCAGCCCGACCGGGCCGCGCGCGTGGATCTTGTCGGTGGAAATGCCGATCTCGGCGCCGAGTCCGTATTCGAAGCCGTCTGCAAAGCGGGTCGAGGCGTTGACCACCACGCTGGCCGAATCGACCTCGCGCAGAAAGCGGCGCGCGCGGCCGTAGTCCTCGGTGACGATGGCGTCGGTGTGCTGCGAGCCGTGGGTGTTGATGTGGGTCATCGCGGCGTCGATGTCGTCGACCACCTTGACCGCGATGATGGGGCCGAGATATTCCTCGGTCCAGTCGGATTCCACCGCGGCCTTCAACTTGTCGGCCGCGATGCCGGCACCCTTGAGTATGGCCAGCGACTCCGGACAGCAGCGCATTTCCACGCCCTTGCCGGCGAGCATGCGGCCGATCTCGGGCAAGGCGGCCGCAGCGACGCCGCGCGCCACCAGCAGCGACTCGGCGGTGTTGCAGGTGCCGTAGCGCTGGGTCTTGGCGTTCTCGACGATCTTCACCGCCTTCGCCAGATCGGCGCGGTCGTCGACGTAGACGTGGCAGTTGCCGTGCAGGTGCTTGATCACCGGCACCCGCGCCTCGCCGGTGATGCGCTCGATCAGGCCCTTGCCGCCGCGCGGCACGATGACGTCGACGTAGTCCTTCATGGTGATGAGCTCGCCCACCGCGGCGCGGTCGGTGGTCTCGACCACCTGCACCACGGTGGCGGGCAGGCCGGCGGCTTCCAGCCCCTCGCGCACGCAGGCGGCGACGGCCTGGTTGGAGTGCAGCGCCTCGGAGCCGCCGCGCAGGATCGCCGCGTTGCCGGATTTGAGGCACAGGCCGGCGGCGTCTGCCGTCACGTTGGGGCGGGCCTCGTAGATGATGCCGATGACGCCGAGCGGCACCCGCATCTTGCCGACCTGGATGCCCGACGGACGGTATTTGAGATCGGTGATTTCGCCGACCGGATCGGGCAGCGCGGCGATCTGTTCCAGCCCTTCGGCCATGCCGGCGACAGTCTTGTCGTTGAGCTGCAGGCGGTCGAGCAGGGCGGCGTCGAGGCCGCTGGCGCGCGCCTGTTCCATGTCGCGCGCGTTGGCTTCCAGCAGCTTCGCGGCGTCGCGGCGGATCGCCGCCGCCATCGCCAGCAGCGCCCGGTTTTTCTGGTTGGTGTCGGCGCGGGCAATCGCGCGCGAGGCTTCGCGCGCCTGTTTGCCCACCGTCTGCATGTAGCTTTTAACGTCCATCATCATTTCCTGTTACCCGGCCGCCCGCCATCGGGCCCGGCCAGCGTCATCCCCACGCGCAACAGCGTATCCCAGGGATCGCCCACGCGCTCCAGCCCCTTGGCTTGGCGGTCGACCAGCGCCAGGTCGGCCAGCGCAGCTTCAATATTAGCCAGGCTCAATCGCTTGAGCGCCCGCTCGATCTGCGGCGCGCGCTGCTTGTCGCGCCCCCACAGCGTCCGCATCACGCCGGGCAGGCTTTCGCCCTGCGTCACCGCCAATTTTAGCCTGAGCAGCAGCCCCACTGCCGACGTCACCTGCCACAGGATGGCCGGCACCGCCTCGCCCGCATCCTTGAGGTCGGTCACGATCTGCGCAAAGCGTGCGCCGTCGCCCGCATACAGGGCGTCCTGCAAGGCGTCGGCCTCCAGCCGGCTGACGTCGACGACGGCATGCTCGACGTCGGCCAGCGTCACCGTTCCCGGCGGCAGCAGCAGGGCGAGCTTGTCGATTTCCTGCTGCGCCGCCAATAAATTTCCTTCGACCTGGTCGGCCAGAAATTCCAGCGCGGCGCGGTCGGCGCGCAGGCCCTGCCGGGCCAGCCGCCGGTCGATCCAGCCGGGCAGGGCGGCACGGTCGATGGGGCGTGCCTCGACCACCACCCCCTGGTTGGCGAGCGCAGCAAACCAGCGGCTCTGCATGGTTTTCCAGTCCAGCCCCGGCAGGCTGATGAGGGTCAGCGTGTCGGCCGGGAGTCTCGCCGCATAGGCCTCCAGCGCCTTGGCGCCGTCGACGCCGGGCTTGCCGGACGGAATGCGGATTTCGGTCAGGCGGCGCTCGGCGAACAGCGAAAAATTGTCGCCGCTGGCGAAGATGCCCTGCCAGTTGTAGCGCCCCTGCACGGTGTAGACGTTGCGTTCGCTGTGCCCGGCCGCACGCGCCGCCGCGCGGATGGCGTCGGCCGCCTCCTGCGCCGCCAGCGGCTCCTCGCCCACCACCACGTAGAGCGCGGCGAGGCCGCGCGCAAGCTGGTCGGGCAGACGGTCGGCGGGAATGTTCAAGAAGGCGCGTTTCCGGGTTTGATGCTTTGCAGACGGCGCACGATCCGCTTCGCCGCGTTGTCTTCCATGTCGCGGTACAGCAGTTGCTCTTCCGCGCCCTTGGCCAGAAGCAGCGCATCGTCATAGGTCATGTCGCGGTTCAGCTCGATCGTCTCAGGCTCAGCCAGAATGCGCTCGTCCCGGCTGCTGACGCTGTAGCTGAGACGAAGGCCCAGCCGGTATTCGGTGACGCGCCCGGCGCCGGACAGCGAGAGGATGGCTTTGCTGCGATCTTCCTGAGCGAGTTTCAGCACGGCCTCGGCTTCGGCGGCAGTGGCGGCCAGGCGGGTGTTCTTGTTCGCGACCAGGAGGTTGCGAATGCGCTGCGCCACCGCGCTGCCGGGCGGCGCGTCGACATACAGGCTGGCGAACGGGATGCCGTCCAGCCGGCGCAGCTGGAAGCCGCATCCCGCAGCCAGCGCCGCAGGCACAAGGGCAAGAAAATGTCGGCGATTCATACGACGATATTAACCAAACGCCCGGGCACCACCACCACTTTTTTCGGCGGCTGGCCTTCCAGGTATTTCTGCGCCGCTTCGCTTGCCAGCGCGACCGCCTCGATCGCCGTCTTGTCGGCCGTCGCCGCCACGCGGATCTGCCCGCGCAGCTTGCCGTTGACCTGCAGCATCAGCTCGATCTCGTCCTGCACCAGCGCGGACTCGTCCACCACGGGCCACGTCATCGCTGCGCCCGGTTTGAGCTCGGCGTACAGCGCCTCACTGACATGCGGAACGATGGGGGCGAGCATCGCCACCGCCGCTTCCAGCACCTCCTGCCGCACGCTGCGGGTGACGGCGTCGGCGCCGTCCAGCTTGGCCAGCGCGTTCATCAGTTCCATCACTGCCGCAATCGCAGTGTTGAACTGCTTGCGCCGCTCGATATCGTCGCCGACTTTCTGGAGGGTCTGGTGCAGCTGACGGCGCAGGGTTTTCGCCGCGTCCGGCAGCTCGCCGCCGGCGTAGGCCGCGACCGTACCTCCCTGCACATGCTCGTAGGCCAGCTTCCACAGCCGCTTGAGGAAGCGGTGCGCGCCTTCGACGCCGGCGTCCGACCATTCCAGGCTCTGCTCCGGCGGCGCGGCGAACATGGTGAACAGGCGCGCGGTATCGGCGCCGTACTGGTCGATCAACGCCTGCGGGTCGACGCCGTTGTTCTTCGATTTCGACATCTTCTCGGTGCCGCCGACGATGACCGGCTGGCCGTCGGATTTCAGGAACGCGTTGCCGTCGCGCAGTTCGACGTCGGCCGGATTGAACCAAGTCTTCTTGCCGTCAGGCGTTTCACGGTAATAGGTGTCGGCGATCACCATGCCCTGCGTCAAAAGATTCGCAAACGGTTCGTCGCTCGCCACCAGGCCCTCGTCGCGCATCAGCTTGTGGAAAAAGCGCGCGTAAAGGAGGTGCAGGATGGCGTGCTCGATGCCGCCGATGTACTGGTCGACCGGCAGCCACTGGTTGGCGCGCGCATCGAGCATGCCGCCGTCGAAGTCCGGACAGGCGTAGCGTGCGTAGTACCACGAGGACTCGACAAAGGTGTCCATGGTGTCGGTCTCACGCCGCGCCGCGCCGCCGCATTTGGGGCAGGTGCAGTTGACGAAATCGGCGCGCTTGTTGAGCGGGTTGCCGGAACCGTCCGGCACCACGTCCTCCGGCAGCACCACCGGCAGCTGCTCGGCCGGCACCGGCACGTCGCCGCAGGCATCGCAGTGGATAATCGGGATCGGGCAGCCCCAGTAGCGCTGGCGCGAAATGCCCCAGTCGCGAAGGCGGAACTGGGTTTTCTTTTCGCCGAGGCCAAGCGCGGCGAGGTCGGCGGCGATGGCGTCCACGGCCGCCGTGTAGTCGAGGCCGTCGTACTTGCCGGAATTCACGCAGCGGCCGCGCGACTTGTCGCCGTACCATTCCTGCCAGGCGTCGAGCGAGAAGGTCTCTCCCTCCACGGCGATCACCTGCTTGATCGGCAGGCCGTACTTCTGCGCGAACCCGAAGTCGCGCTCGTCGTGCGCCGGCACGGCCATCACCGCGCCCTCGCCGTAGCTCATCAGCACGTAGTTGCCGACCCACACCGGGATGGCCTCGCCGGTGAGCGGATGGGTGACTTTCAGCCCCGTGTCCATGCCCTTCTTTTCCATCGTCGCCATGTCGGCTTCGGCGACGCTGCCCTGCTTGCACTCGGCGATGAAAGCGGCGAGCGCGGGGTTGTCCTGCGCCGCGCGGGTGGCGAGCGGATGCTCGGCGGCGACCGCGCAGAAGGTCACGCCCATGATGGTGTCGGCGCGGGTGGTGAACACCCACAGCTTTTCGTCACGTCCGTCGAGTTGGTAGGGGAAGGCGAAGCGCACGCCGACGCTCTTGCCGATCCAGTTGGCCTGCATGGTCTTCACCCGCTCCGGCCAGCCCGGCAGGGTGTCGAGGCCGGAAAGCAGCTCGTCGGCATACTGGGTGATGCGGAAGAAGTACATCGGGATGTCGCGCTTCTCGACCAGGGCGCCGGAGCGCCAGCCGCGCCCCTCGATCACCTGCTCGTTGGCCAGAACCGTCTGGTCGACCGGGTCCCAGTTCACCGTCGCCATCTTCTTGTAGATCACGCCCTTTTCGAACAGGCGGGTGAACAGCCACTGCTCCCAGCGGTAGTAGTCCGGCTTGCAGGTGGCGAGCTCGCGCGACCAGTCGATGGCGAAGCCGAGCGCCTGCAACTGCGTGCGCATGTGGTCGATGTTGGCGTAGGTCCAGGCGGCGGGCGGCACGTTGTTGGCGATGGCGGCGTTCTCCGCCGGCAGGCCGAAGGCGTCCCAGCCCATCGGCTGCATCACGTTGTAGCCGCGCATGGCGTGATAGCGCGCCAGCACGTCGCCGATGGTGTAGTTGCGCACGTGGCCCATGTGCAGCTTGCCCGACGGGTAGGGAAACATCGACAGGCAGTAGTACTTGGGCCGGTCGGAGTCGTCGCGCGCGCGGTAGACCTGGCTGGCCGCCCATTGCGCCTGCTCGGCGCGTTCGATTTCCGAGGGAAGGTATTTTTCTTGCATCGCAACAACCGCTTAGAATCAAGGCGGCGATTATACCCGCCCGCCCGGCCGCATCGCCCGGTCGCGCCGACCGCAGCGCACCTGCTGGCTGCCGCTGTACCGGCCATTTATCATGGCCCAGCCCCCCGGCCCGGGCGGCCGGGACGCCAACAATGATTTCAAAGGAGACTCCATGAAAACGCTGCTTACGCTCACCCTGCTTGCCGCCTCCCTCCCCGCCTATGCCCAGACCGACGTGCTGCTGGTCAAACAGATCGGCCTCGAGCTCGCGCGCGACATCGCCATGGCCTCGGTCGAGGCCTGCCGCAAGAACGGCTACAACGTGGCCGCCGTGGTGCTCGACCGCGCCGGTAATCTGCAGGTGGCGATGCGCGACACGCTGGCCGCCCGCCACACCCTGGAAATCGCCGAGCGCAAGGCCGGCATGAGCATCATGTCGGGCATCGACTCCGGCGAATTCCGCGCCGCGCGCGGCGACATCCGTCCCGAACTCAACCACATCGACGGCCTCATCGTGATGGACGGCGCGCTGCCGATACGCGCCGCCGGCAGCCTGATCGGCGCCGTGGGCGTTTCCGGGGCGCCCGGCGGCGACAAAGACAAGGCATGCGCCGCCGCAGCACTGCAAGAAATGGAGGAACGACTGGAGTTTGCCATGTAGGTCCGGTCAGCCGGGGCATCCGCGCGCGGGTGACAAGCCCCTCCCCGCGCGGGTAAAATGCGGCGTTTTCGCTTAAATTTTACCCATCCTCCAGGGAGTCCCAGCATGTCCAAGAAGCATCCCGTCATTGCGGTCACGGGTTCATCCGGCGCCGGCACCACCACCGTCAAGCGCGCGTTCGAGCACATTTTCTTCCGCGAAAAGATCAACGCCGCCGTGATCGAAGGCGACAGCTTCCACAGCCTGTCGCGCGTGGACTTCAAGGCTGCCGTGAAGAAAGCCGAATCTGAAGGCAATTTCTCCTTCAGCCACTTCGGCCCGCAGGCCAACCACTTCGACAAGCTGGCCGAACTGTTCAAGACCTATGGCGAAACCGGCGGCGGCAAGAAGCGCTACTACATCCACAGCGACGAAGAAGCCGCCGAGCACAACCAGCGCCTCAACACCAGCCTCAACCCCGGCGAATTCACCCCGTGGGAAGATGTGCCCGCCGGCTCCGACGTGCTGTTTTACGAAGGCCTGCACGGCCTGGTGAAGACCGACGACGTCGACGTCTCGCAGCACGTCGACCTCGGCATCGGCGTGGTGCCCATTGTCAACCTCGAGTGGATCCAGAAAATCCACCGCGACGGCGCCGAGCGCGGCTATTCCGCCGACGTCATCGTCGACACCATCCTGCGCCGCATGCCGGACTACGTGAACTACATCACCCCGCAGTTCTCGCGCACCGACATCAACTTCCAGCGCGTGTCCACGGTCGACACCTCCAACCCCTTCATCACGCGCGACATCCCGACGCCGGATGAAAGCTTCATCGTGATCCGCTTCCGCGAGCCCAGGGGCGTGGACTTCCCCTACCTCCTGAACATGATCCCGAACTCCTTCATGTCGCGCCGCAACACCCTCGTGGTGCCGGGCGCCAAGATGGGCTTCGCCATGGAACTGATCCTGGCGCCGCTGATTCAGGACATGATCGCGAGCAAGAAATAAATAAGCAGCGTTACGGTTGCAAATGAAAACGGAGCCATTCAGGCTCCGTTTTCATTTGGGCGCATCATAGCCGGTCTTGCCGGCGCGTGAGGGTCCGCAGGCGGGGTTTCAAACACTCTTTCAGACGACCGCGAAGCCTACCAGCGCGATTTCGTCGCCGTCCTTGATTGGCGCGGATTTCTCGGCGAACTGCTTGTTGATGGTGATATTCAGCTTGGGGTTGCCGAGCAGCATTTTTTTCCACATTTCGCCGCGTTTTGACAGCATGAACAACAGGCGCTCGACGTCGGTCACATCGGGCGGCAGGGCGATTTCGTCCGAGGCCATGCCGAGCGACTCCACGAGGTCGCCGAAAAACAGGATTCTCACCATCGCACCCCCCTTATAATTCATCATTGATCGCTCGATTTTACCCTCGTATGTCCGCCCTACTCGAACACCTGAACCCGGAACAGCTTGCCGCCGTGACGCTGCCGCACGAATCGGCACTGATTCTGGCGGGCGCCGGTTCGGGCAAAACGCGCGTCCTGACCACCCGCATCGTGTGGCTGATCCAGACCGGCCAAGTGTCGCCGCTGGGGGTGCTGGCGGTGACCTTCACCAACAAGGCGGCGAAGGAAATGCTCACGCGCATCTCGGCGATGCTGCCGATCAACACGCGCGGCATGTGGGTCGGCACCTTCCACGGGCTGGCCAACCGCCTGCTGCGCACCCACTACCGCGAGGCGGGGCTGCCGCAGTCGTTCCAGATTCTGGACAGCCAGGATCAACTGTCGGCGATCAAGCGGCTGATGAAGGCGATGAACGTCGACACCGAGAAATACGAACCGAAGAAGGTGCAGTGGTTCATCAACGGCCACAAGGAAGCCGGGCGGCGCGCGCGCGACGCCGAGGCGTTTGACGAATACTCGATGCGCATGGCCGAGCTGTTCGAGGCCTACGATGCACAATGCCAGCGTGAGGGGGTGGCGGATTTTCCCGAACTGCTGCTGCGCTGCTATGAATTGCTGTACCGCAACGAGCCGCTACGCCAGCATTACCAGGATCGCTTCCGCCACATCCTGATCGACGAATTCCAGGATACCAACACCCTGCAGTACCGCTGGCTGAAGCTGTTCGCCGGCCCGCACACGGCGCTCTTCGCGGTCGGTGACGACGACCAGTCGATCTACGCCTTCCGCGGCGCCAACACCGCCAACATGGCCGAGTTCGAGCGCGAATTCGCGCACGGCAAGGTGATCAAGCTGGAGCAGAACTACCGCAGCCACGGCAACATCCTCACCGCCGCCAACACGCTGATCTCGCAGAACGCGCATCGATTGGGCAAGAACCTGTGGACCGCGGAGGGCGAAGGCGAGCCGATCCGCGTATTCGACGCCTATTCCGACCAGGACGAGGCGAGCTTCGTGGTCGACGAGGTGCGCGCGCTCAACCGCGAAGGGGTGAACCTGTCCGACATGGCGCTCCTGTATCGTTCCAACGCGCAGTCGCGGGTGCTGGAACACGCGCTGTTCTCGGCAGGCGTGCCCTATCGGGTGTACGGCGGGCTGCGCTTTTTCGAGCGCCAGGAAATCAAGCATGCGCTCGCCTACCTGCGCCTCTTGACCAACCCGGAAGACGACGGCGCTTTTCTGCGCGTGGTCAATTTCCCCACCCGCGGCATCGGCGCGCGCACCCTGGAACAGTTGTCCGACAGCGCCGCGCGCTCGGGCGCGAGCCTGTGGCAGGCCGCCTGCACCAGCGGCGGCAAGATCGCGGGCTTCGCCAAACTGATCGAGGACATCAGGCAGGCCACGCGCGACCTGCCGCTTGCGGAAGCGATCGACCACGTGATCGAAGCATCGGGACTCGCGGACTACTACCGCGCCGACAAGGAAGGCGCCGATCGCCTGGAAAACCTCAACGAACTGGTCAACGCGGCGGCCCTGTTTTCCGAGGAATCGGAAGAGGGAACCCTAAAGGACTCCGATCCACTACGCGCTGAAGCGCGTGTGGAATCGTATGCGCTCGATGCCTTCCTCGCCCACGCCGCACTGGAGGCCGGCGAGCACCAGGCCGGCGCCGGGCACGATGCGCTGCAATTGATGACGGTGCACGCCGCCAAGGGGCTGGAGTTCCACGCCGTGTTCATCACCGGCCTGGAAGAGGGGCTGTTCCCGCACGAGCAAAGCGCGAACGAGGAAAACGGTCTGGAGGAGGAACGGCGGCTGATGTACGTGGCGATCACTCGCGCGCGGCGGCGGCTGTACCTGTCGCACGCGCAGTCGCGCATGCTGCACGGGCAGATCCGCTACAGCCTGCCGTCGCGCTTTCTGGACGAGCTGCCGGAGCAGGTGCTGCTGCCCCTCAACCGCCGCAGCGAGCCGGCCTACCCGTCCGGCAGCCACAACGCGCCGGCGGCAACGCCGCGCAGCACGCAGGCGGGCAGCGACACCGGCTACCGCGTGGGCCAGAGCGTGGCCCATGCCAAGTTCGGCACCGGCATCATCATCGACTTCGAGGGGCGCGGCAGCGACGCGCGGGTTCAGGTGAAATTCCGCGACGCCGGGACCAAGTGGCTGGCACTGGCTTACGCCAAGCTATCGGCAGCCTGACTAGTTGTTAGAGGGACACCACGTTGTTGCCGGATGACGCGGGATAGGGCCTGTAAACGCCAATTTCGCGCCTGCGACGAGGTCGATTCGGGATGCAGGCCGCGAAGCGAGACGCGCTGCAGTGTCGTTCACTGCAAGCGGGTCGCGACAAAGGCATGCGCCCGAATCGCCCCGTCCCTTCGGGTTGCTGCGAGAAAGCGCGTCTGCTGCGTTGCGCCACTTGGCAAGGGATGGCCCTTGCCGGCGCGACGCGCCTTGCATCCATCGCTTTCTCGCGGCAACGCAGGCGCGAAATTGGCGTTTACAGGCCCTAGTCCGCCCACACCGCGAAGATCGCCTGATACGACGCATACAGCGAGCCGAACAGCACCGGCATCGCCACCAGGAGGCCGAGCAGCATCGGCACCAGCGCGGCCAGGAACAGCACCGCGCCCAGTGCCAGTCCGTTCACCAGCATCGCCGCCCAGTTTTTGGCGACGGCTCTGAGGCTCACCCCCAGCGCGGTGGCCGGGCGGGCGCCGCCGAACAGGATCAGCGCGGGGGCGAACCAGGTGGCCATGATGAGCGGGGTGAACAGCACCAGCCCGGTAAGCAGCGCAGGCATGGCCTGGTTCAGGATCGCCTGCATTTCCGCCGGATCTTTTTGCGACTGCGCCGCCGTCATGAGGGCCTGCGGGTCGAATCCCATTTTGAGCATCACCTGGCCGATCAGCAGGGTCCCCAGCAGCTGCACCGCGCCGACGGTCATCAGCGGAATCGCTGGGCCCTGCACCCCGGCCAGAAACTGCGGCAGCTCGAGTTCGTTGCCGTCGTCGAGCGCGCGATACGCGGCCATGAAACCGGCCACCATCAGCGGCGACGCCAGTTCCGACAGCGAGCCGCCCACCACGGGGATAAGGCCAAGCGCCATCACCACGCCGAACAGCACGCCAAAGGCGGCGGACAGCAACAGGGGATTCTTGCGATACAGGCGAAAGCCCGCGGCCACCCATTGAAAACCTTGGCTGGCCGCGACCTTTCGCGGGATGTCTTGATTGGAAGCGGTCGTCATGCGGCCGATTTTAACCGACGCGCATGCAAAGACTCAGAACTCCTTGATCACCCACATCGGAGGCTGCACGCCGGAACCGAGGGTGTCCCGCCGCGCAAACTGGCCATTGCCGTCCTGGTCGATGAGGTAATAGGGCTTGCCGACCTTGGGGATGACTTTCAGCATGTAAAGCCTGCCGTTGGCGCGGTATTCGATGACGCGCCCCTGGCTGCTCGGTTTGATCGTCACCGGTGGCGCGTCGCCCGGACCCGGCGCGCCATCGGGAACCGGTTTCAGTTCGGGCGGACGTTCGGAGGGGGCGGCGGCAACGGCAAGGCCGCTCAGCATCAGGGTCAACAGCAAAACGGGGTAGCGCATGACAGGCTCCAGATGACGGGGTTTTGTATGGGGTGCGAGGCGGGGCCGAAATTCACAGATTGAGCTGGATTTCCCGCTCGGCCAGCGACGGCATGAAGCCGCGCTTCTCATAATGGCTGAAGATGGCCTCCACCACTTCCTCGGGTTTGTCGATGATGTGCAGCAGGTTGATATCCTCAGGCGAGATCATGCCTTCGCCGATCAGCGAGGTCTTCACCCATTCGGCCATTCCCGCCCAGAAGCTCGAGCCCACCAGGATGATGGGAATGTGCGCGATTTTTCCGGTCTGCACCAGGGTCAAGGCCTCGAACAGTTCGTCCAGCGTGCCGAAGCCGCCGGGCATGACGACGTAGGCCGCGGCGAATTTGACGAACATGACCTTGCGCGCGAAGAAGTGCTGGAAGGTCTGGCTGATGTCCTGATACGCATTGGCGCTCTGTTCGTGCGGCAGCTGGATGTTGAGGCCGACGCTGGGCGACTTGCCGAAATAGGCGCCCTTGTTGGCCGCCTCCATGATGCCGGGGCCGCCGCCGGAAACGACCGAAAACCCCGCATCGGACAGCTTGCGCGCGATCTCTTCGGTGAGCGTGTAATACGCATGGTCGGGCGGCGTGCGCGCGCTGCCGAAGATCGATACCGCCGGCCGGATGGACGCCAGCCGTTCGGTCGCCTCGACGAACTCTGCCATAATCCCCAGCATCCGCCACGACTCGCGCGCCGAATAATTGATCTCGGCGGTGCGCCCGGGGTCGGCAGCGGCAGGCAATTTATCAAAGTGCATTTTCGAGCGCCTCGTGAACGATTCCAGTGTAAGTCAGACCAGAAAAATCCTGTTATTGGTGGACGGTTCGTCCTATCTTTATCGCGCGTTTCATGCGCTGCCCGATCTGCGCAATACGGCCGGCGAACCGACCAATGCGATCAAGGGCGTGCTCTCCATGCTGCACAAGCTGCGCAAGGACTACGCGGCCGATTATATCGCCTGCGTGTTCGACGCGAAGGGCAAGACCTTCCGCGACGACCTGTATCCCGACTACAAGGCCCACCGCCCCGCCATGCCGGACGACCTGCGCTGCCAGATCGAGCCGCTGCACCAGGCGATCCGCGCCGAAGGCTGGCCGCTCGTCATCATCGACGGCGTCGAGGCAGACGACGTGATCGGCACCCTGGTTCAGCACGCCGCGCGACAGGGCATCCACAGCATCGTCTCCACCGGCGACAAGGACATGGCGCAACTGGTCGACGACCACGTGACGCTGGTCAACACCATGAGCGCGGAGACGCTCGACGAAGCGGGGGTGGCCGCCAAGTTCGGGGTGCCGCCCGAGCGCATCATCGACTACCTCACGCTCATCGGCGATGCGGTGGACAACGTCCCCGGCGTCGCCAAGGTCGGGCCGAAAACCGCGGTGAAATGGCTGACCGAATACGGCACGCTCGACAAGCTGATGGCACACGCGGAAGAAATCAAGGGCGTGGTCGGCGACAACCTGCGCGCCGCGCGCGACTGGCTTCCGCAGGCGCGCGTGCTGATCACCATCAAGACCGATGTGGCGCTGCCCTTCGATTTCGACGACCTCGTCCTGAAGCCGCGCGACGCCGATGCGCTGCGCACGCTGTTCGGCCGCTACGAATTCCGCACCTGGCTGCGCGAGCTCGAGGCCGCCACCGTCGGCCTCCCGCCCGCCCCCGACGCGGACACCAGCGGCGAGCATCGCGTGCACTACGAGACGCTTCTCAGCGAGGCCCAGCTCGACGCCTGGATCGCCAAGCTGGAAGCGGCACCGGCGTTCGCGCTCGACACCGAAACCACCAGCCTCAACGCCATGCAGGCCGAACTGGTCGGCATTTCGTTCGCCATTACCCACGGCGAAGCGGCCTACCTGCCGCTGGCGCACCACTATGCCGGCGCGCCCGCGCAGCTCGACCGCGCCGCCGCACTGGCGAAGCTGAAGCCGCTGCTGGAGAACCCTGAACCCAAAATCGTCGGCCAGCACTTGAAGTACGACCGCCATATCTTTGCCAACTACGGCATCGCGCTCGGCGGTGTGATCGACGACACGCTGCTGCAGTCCTACGTGCTCGAAGCCCACCAGTCGCACGAACTCGGCAACTTGGCGTCGCGCCATCTGGGGCTGGCGACGATCAGCTACGACGACGTCACCGGCAAGGGCGCGTCGCGCATCGGCTTCGAGCAGGTGGCGATCGAACGCGCCAGCGAATACGCGGCGGAGGACGCCGACGTCACCCTGCGCGTGCGCGATGCGCTGGCACCGCAAATCGACGCCTCCGACAAGCTGGCCTTCGTGTACCGCAACATCGAGCTGCCGGTGGCCGAGATCCTCTTCCGCATGGAGCGCGCCGGCGTGCTGCTCGACCGCAATTTACTGGCGGTGCAAAGCGGCGAGCTCGGCCGCAAGATGCTGGAACTGGAACAGCGCGCCTACCAGGAAGCCGGCCAGCCGTTCAACCTCGGCTCGCCCAAGCAGATCGGCGACATCCTGTTCACGCAGAAAGGCCTGCCGGTCGTCAGGAAGACGCCGGGCGGCGCGCCATCCACCGACGAGGAGACGCTGGCGCTGCTGGCGCTCGACCACCCCATCGCACGCGCCATCCTCGACTACCGCGGCATGGCCAAGCTGAAATCGACCTACACCGACAAGCTGCCGCAAATGGTGCATCCGCAAACCGGTCGCCTGCACACCAGCTATTCGCAGGCGACCGCGGTGACCGGGCGGCTGGCGAGTTCCGAGCCCAACCTGCAGAACATCCCCGCGCGCACCGCCGAGGGCCGCCGCATCCGCGAGGCCTTCGTCGCGCCGCCCGGGCACGTGCTGGTGTCGGCCGATTATTCGCAGATCGAACTGCGCATCATGGCGCACCTGTCGGACGACGCCGGCCTGTTGACGGCGTTTGCCGAGGACCGCGACATCCATACCGCGACCGCCGCCGAAGTGTTCGGCGTGCCGCTCGACGCGGTGAGCAACGATCAGCGGCGCATGGCCAAGGTGATCAATTTCGGCCTGATCTACGGCATGTCGGCCTTCGGCCTGGCCAGCCAGCTCAATCTGGAACGCGCCGCCGCGCAGGCCTATATCGACCGCTACTTCGCGCGCTATCCCGGCGTGGCCGACTACATGCAGCGCACGCGCGAGGCCGCGCGCAGCCAGGGCTACGTCGAAACCGTGTTCGGCCGCCGGCTGTACCTGCCCGAGATCAACGCAAAGAACGGCCAGCGCCGCCAGGGTGCCGAGCGCGCCGCGATCAACGCGCCGATGCAGGGCACCGCGGCCGACCTCATCAAGCTGGCGATGATCGCGGTGCAGCGCTGGCTGGATGACGAAAAGCTGGCCAGCCGCCTGCTGCTGCAGGTGCACGACGAACTGATTCTTGAAGTGCCCGAAAACGAACTCGACCGCGTGCGCGCCGAACTGCCTGCACACATGTGCAACGTCGCCGCACTCAAGGTGCCGCTGCGCGTCGGCGTGGGCGCCGGCAGCAACTGGGAGGCGGCACACTAGCAATCAGGATACGGGCGATAAAAAAAACGGGCGACAAGCGCCCGTTTTTTATTTGCACGATACCGCTTACTGCTGCGGGATCAGTTCCACGCGGCGGTTCTTGTAGCGACCGGCCGCGGTCTTGTTGTCGGCCACCGGGCTGGATTCGCCATAGCCCTTGGCGGTCAGGCGATCCGCCGCGACGCCCTGCTTGATCAGGTAGGCGCGCACGGCTTCGGCGCGGCGCTGTGACAGCCTGAGGTTATAGGCATCGGAGTTGGTCGAATCGGTATGACCCGCCACCTCGACCTTGACCTCGCCCCATTCCTTCAAGGTGGCCGCCGCGTTGTCCAGGATCGCGAGCGATTCCGGGCGCAGCCTGGCGCTGTCGCTGTCGAAGTTCACGCCTTCCAGCGTCAACTTCCTGGGCGCCTCGGGCGCGGCCGTGGGCGCTTCCGGTTCGGCTGGCCTGGCCGCCGGGGGCGGCGGGCAGCCATCGGCCGTACCGGGTGCGGGAACGGTCGGGCACTTGTCCTGATAATCGGGAATGCCATCGCCGTCGCTGTCGAGCGGGCAGCCATCGGCATTGACCTTCACCCCCGCGGGGGTGTCGGGACATTTGTCCAGGCCGTCGAACACACCGTCGCCATCGCCATCCAGCGGGCAGCCCTTGGTGTCGACCTTGGCGCCCTTGGGCGTGTTGGGGCATTGGTCGAGGCGGTTGGCCACGCCGTCGCCGTCGGAATCCAACGGTGCGCCCAGCCCCCAGGAGTAGCCCAGCAGCGCCTGGAAGTTGGTCAGTCCGGCGTTCGGCAGCGTATCGTTGCCGAACGACTGGTCGGCGCGCATTTCCCAGCGGAAGGCATCGTTTTCACCGACTTCCCAGGCCTGGCCAATCCCCAGCGAAGCCATCGGGCGGGTGAAATCGGGGCCGCTGTCGGTGTTGACGTTCATCAGGCCCAGGCCGCCGGACAAGAACCAGTTGTATCGCTGCTGCTTGGAGAACAGCCATTCGAGGCCGCCACGCAGGGTGGTCACATCGGCATCGCCCACGCCGGCGCGATTGCCGTCATAGGGGCCATACACCAGATCGCCAAAGAAATTGGTGTCGGCGCCCAGACGCTGACCATAACGCAGACCGAATAGCGGATTGACTTCGTCGTCCTTGCCGCCGACCAGGTCCTTGTCTGCCCAGCCGCCGCCCAGCAGCAGACCCAGTTCGCGTTCCGGCATGTCGGCCGCCTGGGCGCTTGCGCCGCCCAGCGTGGCCAGACCTGCCAGCAGCCAGATTGCGTGTGTTCTCTTCATTTGCATACTCCCATGTAACAAAAAGGGAAACCGCTTATGCCCTGAACCTGTCGGCCGCCGGCAGGATGACACTCGGATAGTACGATTGTATCTGCCCGATTCGTCCGAACCCTCAACGCCGGGCCGGCTGACTTACAAACTAGCTGCAGGGTTGCGCCCGCGCAACACACGGCGCCTTATTTTTTCAGGCCATCCCGAATTTCGCGCAGCAGCACGATGTCTTCCGGCGGTGAGGCCGGCGCTGCAGGCGGCGTTTGCCGCTTGAGCCGGTTGATCTGCTTGACGATGACAAAGACGATGAAGGCCAGAATGATGAAATTGAGCAGGATGGTGAGGAAGCTGCCGTAGGCGAACACCGGCACGCCGGTTTTCCTGACCTCGGCCAGCGTCATGGCCACGCCTTCCGGCACGCTGTCGAGCGCGATGAACAGGTTGGAAAAGTCGAAGCCGCCGAACAGTGCGCCGATGAGCGGCATGATGAGATCGTTGACGATGGATTCGACGATCTTGCCGAAGGCCGCGCCGATGATGACGCCGACCGCCAGGTCCATGGCATTGCCCTTGACCGCGAACTCCTTGAATTCCGACATGAAACCCATGCTTCCCCCTTGTATTTATCGCTGGATATTGCTCGATTGAGCATAGTCACTGCGGCAACAGGCTGCCAGTACAAAAGTAATTTTTTCCGGCTTGGTCGAGACCCGCGACGCGGGTAAAATGCGATCCCTTATGCGCATCGGCAGCCACCTCCTCAAGAACCGCCTGATCGTCGCCCCCATGGCCGGGGTGACCGACCGGCCTTTCCGCCAGCTTTGCAAGAAGCTGGGCGCGGGCATGGCCGTGTCCGAGATGGTGACGTCGAATTCGCTCTTGTACGGCTCGGCCAAGACCGCGCGGCGCGCCAACCACGAGGGCGAGGTCGACCCGATCAGCGTGCAGATCGCCGGCGCCGACCCGGCGATGATGGCCGAAGCCGCGCGCCACAACGTCGACCGCGGCGCGCAGATCATCGACATCAACATGGGCTGCCCGGCCAAGAAGGTGTGCAACGTGATGGCCGGCTCCGCCCTGCTGCAGGACGAAGCGCTGGTCGGACGCATTCTCGACGCCGTGGTGAAGGCTGTGCCCGAAGTGCCGGTGACGCTGAAGATCCGCACCGGCTGGGACCGCGAGCACAGGAATGCGCTCAATATCCTGAAAATCGCCGAGAACGCCGGCGTGCAGGCGCTGGCGATGCACGGCCGCACCCGCGCCTGCGGCTACACCGGCGAGGCCGAATACGACACCCTCCGCGCGGTGAAGGCGGAAGCGAAGATTCCCGTCATCGCCAACGGCGACATCACCACGCCGGAAAAAGCGAAATACGTCCTCGACTACACCGGCGCCGACGCCGTGATGATCGGCCGCGCCGCGCAGGGCCGCCCGTGGATCTTCCGCGAGATCGAGCATTTCCTCGCCACCGGCGAACATCTGCCGCAACCGGAAGTGGCCGAAATCCACACCGTGCTGCTCGAACACATCCACGACCTGTATGCGTTCTATGGCGAGGTCACCGGGGTGCGCGTGGCGCGCAAGCACATTTCCTGGTACACCAGGGGGCTGGTCGGCAGCAGCGCCTTCCGCCACACCATGAACCAGCTCGACTCGGTGGCCGAACAGCTCGCCGTGGTCAACGGGTACTTCGCCCAGGCGGCGCGCGCCGACAACCGCCTGCGCTACGAAACCGGTCTCGACAACAATAACGCGCAAGACATGCCTCAGGCCTCACGGCTCGCAGCATAAAAGGGAACTTCAAAATGATAGAAGAAAACGAAATCGCCGCCTGCATGCGGCGGTCGCTCAACCGCTATTTCAAGGATCTCGACGGCGAAACGCCGAGCGAGATCTACAACATGGTGGTGAGCGCGGTGGAAAAACCCCTGCTGGCCTATATCCTCGACCGCGCCGAGGGCAACCAGACGCGCGCGGCCGACATGCTCGGCATCAACCGCAACACCCTGCGCAAGAAGATGCGCGAACACGGCCTCTCCGAATAAACCCCATGAAAATTCAACGTGCCCTGCTCTCCGTGTCGGATAAAACCGGCCTCGTCGATTTCGCCCGCGCGCTGGCCACGGCCGGCGTCGAACTCCTGTCCACCGGCGGCACCGCCAAGGCCCTGCGCGAAGCCGGCCTCGCGGTAATCGACGTCAGCGAATACACCGGCTTTCCGGAGATGCTCGACGGCCGCGTCAAGACGCTGCATCCGAAAGTGCACGGCGGCATCCTGGCGCGGCGCGACCTGCCCGAGCACGTCGCCACCATGGCGGCGCACGGCATGGGCTACATCGACCTGGTGTGCGTCAACCTGTATCCCTTCGTCGCAACGGTGTCGAAGCCGCATACGCTGGACGACGCCATCGAGAACATCGACATCGGCGGTCCGGCCATGGTGCGCTCCTCTGCCAAGAACTACCGCCATGTCGCCATCGTCACCGACCCCGCCGACTACCCGGCGCTGGTCACCGAGATGCAGGCCCACGGCGGCGCGCTCACCGACGCCACCCGCTTCAATCTGGCGAAGAAGGCGTTCACCCACACCGCGCAGTACGACGGCCACATCAGCAATTACCTCACCGCGCTGAACGAAGAGGGGCAACGCGAAGCCTTCGGCGAACATCTGACCCTGCAGTTCTCCCGCGCGCAGACCTGCCGCTACGGCGAGAACCCGCACCAGGCCGGCGCCTTCTACGTCGAGGCCAATGCCCCGGCCGGCACCATCGCGACGGCGCGCCAGATCCAGGGCAAGGAACTCAGCTACAACAACATCGCCGACACCGACGCCGCGCTCGAGTGCGTGAAGCTGTTCGACACCGCCCCCGCCTGCGTCATCGTCAAGCACGCCAACCCGTGCGGCGTCGCCTACGGCACCAGCCTGCTGGACGCCTACAACCGCGCCTACCAGACCGACCCCGAATCGGCCTTCGGCGGCATCATCGCCTTCAACGGCCGGCTCGACGGCGAAACCGCTGCCGCCATTGTCGAGCGCCAGTTCGTCGAAGTCATCATCGCCCCCAAAGTCAGCCCGGAAGCCTCCGCCGCCGTCGCCGCGAAGAAGAACGTGCGCCTGCTCGAATGCGGCCAGTGGACAGGCAGCGTCGCCCAACTCGACATGAAGCGCGTGGCCGGCGGCCTCCTGGTGCAGGACGCCGACGTGCTACTGCACGGCGAGCTGAAGACCGTCACCCAGCGCGCGCCGACCGACAAGGAAATGGACGACCTCCTGTTCGCCTGGCGCGTCGCCAAGTTCGTCAAGTCCAACGCCATCGTCTATGCCAAGGACCGCATGACCGTCGGCGTCGGCGCCGGGCAGATGAGCCGGGTCAACTCCGCGCGCATCGCCGCCATCAAGGCCGAGCACGCCGGCCTGCCGGTGCCCGGCTCGGTGATGGCGAGCGACGCCTTCTTCCCCTTCCGCGACGGCATCGACCAAGCCGCTGCGGCCGGCATCAAGGCGGTGATCCAGCCCGGCGGCTCGATGCGCGACGACGAAGTCATCGCCGCCGCCAACGAGCACGGCATCGCGATGGTGTTCACCGGCACGCGGCATTTCCGGCACTAATGCCATTGCCTGGACAACAAAAACAGCATAAAGGGCGCGCCTCGTGCAACTTGATGTCAAGCATCCAGCAATAGAAGAAGTATTCAAGGATTTCTACGAAGTACCGCAATTTCAGCGCGAGTACGTCTGGAAAACCGAGCAGGTCGAAGCCTTGCTCGCGGATGCGCAGGAAGCGCTCTTCGATGAAAACGGGTCGCCCACGCAATCCGAATATTTCATCGGCAGCATCGTGGCCTACAAGGATGAGGATGTTTTCCAACTCATCGACGGGCAGCAGCGTATCACCACCCTGTTCATCTGCTTGTGCGCCTTTCGCGAACGCCGCAAGGATTTGGGCGATCAGGAATCCTTGCAGTTTCTAGAGGCCATGATTCGCGACCAGTACCAGAAAATGGACGGGACGACCGGTCTTCGCTTGCGGCTTAAACCTCTATATGAAGACGCCGGCGAGGTTCTCCAGAATCTGGCGCTGAGCGAAGTGGCTGCACAGACAAAGACCCTACCCAACTCGGCTAGGAACATGCTGGAGGCTTATGCCGCCGCGTACGAATTTCTGGAAGAACAGTTCGGCGACGATCTCATCAAACTGCGCACTTTCCAGGCACACCTGACCAAACGCGTCCGACTGGTTCGCATTCAGACCGGCAACGTCTCCGATGCGCTGCGCATCTTCGAGACAATCAACGATCGCGGCGTCGGCCTCAACGCGCTCGACCTGCTGAAGAACCTGCTTTTCCGGCAAACCGAACGCACGCAGTTCGATCAGCTCACCGGCATCTGGAAAGACATGGTGCATACCATCGAGAAGACCAGAAAAGGAGAAAAGCCGCTGCGTTTTCTGCGTTATTTCGTCCTGTCCCGCTATGCCGACGCACGCAAAAACGGCAAACCCATCACCGAAGACGATCTTTACGACTGGCTCTCCGGCAAACAGGACGACATCGGCATCAGCAAAAACCCGGTCGGTTACGCCAAATCCCTGCTGGAAGCCGCGCAACTTTATCGGCAGCATGTCGCCAGCCCTGGCGCTGCACTGTCGAGCATTTACAAATTTTCCGGCCGGGCGCGACAGCACCTCATCATCATGCTGGCAACGGAGGGGTTGAATCGCGAAGAACTGGATGAGGTCGAGCGGCAACTTGAGCGGCTATTCGTCGGGTTCGTTTTAACCAAAGAACCCACCAAGGCGCTCGACATGATTTTCGCCAACGCCGCACCCGCCCTGCGCGGCTTCATCGCCGCCACCCCCGCGTCACCCAAACGCCTAACGGCCTTGCGCGACCATCTACAGGCATGGGTACAACCTGAAATCGCCAAACGGCTAACTCGAATAGAGGCTGCACTCGACACGCTCTCGTTGGAAAGAAAAACGGCGACTCGGTTCGTGCTGAGCCGACTCGCCCAACATGTCGAAAAGCTGGCCGGTTGCCAGGTCGCCGGTATCGATCACTACTGGAGCTATCACATCGAACATGTGCTGCCCAACCAGCCAACGCAGGAACAGCTCGGCCAGTTCGACAAGCCCGAACAATACGGCCATTTCAAACAGCGCTTGGGCAATCTCACCTTGCTGGAGCAATCGATCAATTGCGCTATCGGCCGGGATTACTTTGCCGACAAACAGCCGCATTACCAGAAGTCGGCACTTTTCATGACCAAATCGCTAACTCAGTCGCAAGCGGTCGGCACTGGCTCGGCGTTTGCCAAAGCAGCGGCGCTTCTCCCCACCTTCTCGGTCTGGAACAGCACGAGCATCGAAACCCGCCAACAACAACTCAAACAGCTCGCACTAGACGCATGGGGGTTTCATGCGTAGTTCCGAGAACCTCTGTCGGCTGATTTCCTGCTCACTCCGCACCAACCGGAGTTCTAGCTCGCGTTACTTCAGGTTATTCCCATGAAACTCCTTGTCATCGGCTCCGGCGGACGCGAACACGCTCTGGCGTGGAAGCTTGCGCAGTCTCCCCGCGTCTCGCAGGTTTTTGTCGCGCCCGGCAACGGCGGCACGGCAACCGAGGACGGCCTCGTCAACGTGCCGCTGACGTCGATCCCGTCGCTGATCGAATTTGTCCAGCGCGACCCGGACATCGCGTACACCGTGGTCGGCCCGGAAGCGCCGCTGGCAGCGGGCGTGGTCGACGCCTTCCGCGCCGCCGGCCTGAAGATTTTCGGCCCGACCCAGGCGGCCGCCCAGCTCGAAAGCTCGAAGGATTTCGCCAAGCAGTTCATGGCGCGCCACGGCATTCCCACCGCGGCCTTCGGCACCTTCACCGATGCCGCCGCGGCGCATGCCTACATCGATCAACACGGCGCCCCCATCGTGGTGAAGGCCGACGGCCTCGCCGCCGGCAAGGGCGTGGTGGTCGCCGCCACCGCGGATGAAGCGCACGCCGCGGTCGACGCCATGCTCGCCGGCAACAGCATGGGCGACGCCGGCCACCGCGTGGTGATCGAGGAATGCCTGCTGGGCGAGGAAGCCAGCTTCATCGTCATGGTCGACGGCGAACACGTGCTGGCGCTCGCCTCCAGCCAGGACCACAAGCGCCTGGGCGACGGCGACACCGGCCCCAACACCGGCGGCATGGGCGCGTACTCGCCGGCGCCGGTGGTCACGCCCGAGCTGCACGCGCGCATCATGCGCGAGGTCATCCACCCCACCGTCGAAGGCATGGCCGCCGACGGCATCCGCTACACCGGCTTTCTGTACGCCGGCATCATGGTCGGTTTGAATGGCGCACCCAAGGTGCTCGAATTCAACTGCCGCATGGGCGACCCGGAAACCCAGCCGATCATGATGCGGCTCAAATCCGACCTCGTCGGCCTGGTGGAAGCGGCCGTCAACGGCAAGCTCGACCAGATCGAAGTCGAATGGGATCGCCGCACCGCGCTCGCGGTGGTGCTCGCCGCCGCCGGCTACCCCGACGCCCCGCAGAAAGGCGCCGTCATCGGCCCGCTGCCGGCCGCGGCCGAAGACCTGCACGTGTTCCACGCCGGCACCGCCGCACAGGATGGCCTCACCGTGGTGAGCGGCGGCCGCGTGCTGGCGGTGACCGCGCTCGGCGACAGCGTGCGCATGGCGCAGAAGCGCGCCTACGAAGCGGTGGCCGGCATCCACTTCGACGGCATGCAATACCGTCGCGACATCGGCTGGCGCGCGCTTGAGCGGAAAAAGTAAGCCGTGAGGCATGAAGCGGCGGATCTGCGCGCCTACCTGCGGGGCGGCGGCCTGATCGCCTACCCGACCGAATCCTGCTACGGCCTCGGCTGCGACCCGCGCCACCCGCGCGCGCTGAAGCGGCTCATCCGGCTGAAGGGCCGCGGCGCCGCCAAGGGCCTGCTCCTGATCGCCGACCACTACAAACGCCTGCAGCCCTTTGTCCACGCCTTGAGTCCGGCCGACCGCGCGCGCATGCAGCAAAGCTGGCCCGGCCCCGTCAGCTGGGTGGTGCCGGCGTCAGCCGCCTGCCCGCCCCTGCTGACCGGCGGGCGCCCCACGATTGCCGTGCGGGTGACCGCCCATGCCGAGGCTGCGCGCCTGTGCCGCCGCCTCGGCATGGCGCTGGTCTCCACCAGCGCCCACAAAAGCGGCAAAAAACCTGCCAAAACCGCGGCGGAATGCCGCAGAATATTCGGTGCGCAGGTGCGCGTGATCGATGGCCGCATCGGCACCCGCAAACGCCCGTCCACCCTGATCGACCTCGCAACCGGAACCGTCCTTCGCCCCTGATGTCTGCCACCGCTATCGATACCGCTTCCATCAAAACCTACCTGCTCGACCTGCAGGCCCGCATCGTCGCCGCGCTCGAGGCGGCCGACGGCCTGCCCTTCCGCACCGACGCCTGGGAGCGTTCCCCCACCCCGCCTTTATCCCCGCAAAGCGGGGGCTCCCCCCAAATGGGAGAGGGAGACAAGGCTGAGCCTGCCTTCAATGGCGGCGGCGGCGTCTCGCGGCTGATCGAGGAAGGCCGCGTGCTGGAGCGCGGCGGGGTGAATTTCTCGCACGTGCTGGGCAGCCAGCTGCCGCCGTCGGCCAGCGCGCACCGCCCCGAACTCGCCGGGCGGCGCTGGGAGGCGATGGGCGTCTCGCTGGTGCTGCACCCGCGCAATCCGTACGCGCCGACCGTGCACATGAACGTGCGCTGCTTCGTCGCGATGAAGGACGGCGAGGCACCGGTGTGGTGGTTCGGCGGCGGCATGGACCTCACGCCCTACTACGGCTACGAAGAGGACGCCCGCCACTTTCACGCCACCTGCAAGGCCGCGCTCGATCCCTTCGGCAGCGACCTCCACCCGCGCTTCAAGGACTGGTGCGACCGCTATTTCTTCCTCAAGCACCGCAACGAGCCGCGCGGCATCGGCGGCGTGTTCTTCGACGATTTCGCGGAGGGCGGCTTCGACCACGCCTTCGCCATGACGCAAAGCGTGGGCGACGCCTTCCTCGCCGCCTACCTGCCCATCCTCGAACGCCGCAAGGACATTCCCTACGGCGAGCGCGAGCGCGACTTCCAGGCCTACCGGCACGGACGCTACGTCGAGTTCAACCTGGTGTACGACCGCGGCACGCTGTTCGGCCTGCAGTCGGGCGGGCGCACCGAGTCCATCCTGATGTCGCTGCCGCCGATCGTGAAATGGCGCTACGACTGGCACCCCGCGCCCGGCACGCCCGAGGCGCAGCTGTACACCGATTTTCTGACCGCACGCGACTGGATTTAGGGCGTGCTGACCTGGTTTTCACGCCCTTATGCATAAAGTTCCGCGCCGTATCCTCATCGGCTTCGGCATCCTGCTGCTGACCCTCGGGCTGGTCGGGCTCCTCGCCTGGGAGCTGGTGTCGTCTGCGCTCGAAGCCAAATACCTCGCCCGGACCGCGCAGAAAATGACCTGGCAAATCCGGCCGGAGCCGTCCGATCGCATCCGCTACCCCGGCCAGGGGCCGTACGACGTGCGCCTGGGCTACAGCAAGCTGCCGGGTTATCTGGCGCGGCTGGACAAGGGCGGCTGGCAGCTCGACCGCCAGGCCAGGATCAGCATCCAGATGTCGCGCGTGGCCGACCTTGGGCTGTTCCTGCCCTATCAAGAGAAGGATCAGGCCGGCTTGAGCCTGCTCGACAGCGACGGCAAGCGGCTGTATCAGGCGCTGTATCCGACGCGGGCATATGGCCGCTTCGAAGAGATCCCCAAGGTGCTGGTGGACGCCCTGCTCCACATCGAGAACCGCGAGCTGCTGACCGAGCAGTACCCCACCCGCAACCCGGCCGTGGAGTGGGACCGGCTGGCGCAGGCGCTGCTCGAAAAGGGCATCAGCCTGATCGACACCAATCGCAACGTGCCCGGCGGCAGCACGCTGCCGACGCAGATCGAGAAATACCGCCATTCGCCGGAAGGTCTGACCAGCAGCATGGGCGAGAAGCTGCGCCAGATGGGCACTGCCAGCCTGCGCGCCTATCTCGAAGGCGCCAACACGCTGCCGATGCGCAAGAAGACGGTGATGGCCTATCTCAACACCGTCCCCCTTGCCGCGGCGCCGCGGTTCGGCGAGGTCAACGGCATCGGCGACGGGCTGTGGGCCTGGTACGGACTCGATTTTGCGGAAATCAACCGCATCCTGAAGCAGCCTCCTGGCGGGGCCAAGGCCGCAGGCACGTCCGCCAGGAAACCGTCCGCCGCCGACACCGCCTATGCCCTAAAGGACTCCGATCCACTACGGGCTAAAGCCCGTGTGGAATCGTATGCAAGCGCGCTGAAACATGTGCTGTCGCTGATCGTGGCGGAACGCCGCCCCTCGTACTACCTGGCCGCCAACCGCAAGGCGCTCGATGCGCTGACCGACGATCACCTCGACCTGCTGGCTAACACCAACCTGATTTCGCGCGAGCTGGCCGATCGAGCCAAGCAGGTCAAGCTGCGCAGCACCCGCCAGCGCATCGACCCGCCGCCGCCGCGTTTCGTCGAGCAGAAGGCCGTCAATGCGCAGCGCATCCGCGTCGCCGCACTGCTGGGCGAGTCGCGCCTGTACGATCTCGACCGCCTCGATCTCGAGGTCGACACCAGCATCAACCAGCCGGCGCAGAAAATCGTCAGCCACTATCTGCAAAGCCTGGCCAGGCCGGAAGCCGCCGCCGCGTCGGGTCTGATCGGGCACCGCCTGCTGAGCCTGGACAACCCGCTTGGCAGCGTGATCTACAGTTTCACGCTGTATGAAAAAACGCCGCAGGGCAATCTGCTGCGCATCCAGGCCGACAACCTCAACCAGCCCTTCGACATCAACAGCCAGGCGCGGCTCGACCTCGGCTCCACCGCCAAGCTGCGTACCCTGGTCACCTATCTGGAAATCATTGCGCGGCTGCACGCTCAATACCGGACGCTTGATGCCGCCAGCCTGACCCAGAAGGCGCAGCCGCAGCGCGACGTGCTGTCGCAGTGGGTAGCTGAGCGGCTCATGGCCAATCGCAACGAAGCGCTCGCCGTCACCCTCGACGCCGCGATGCGCCGCCCGTATTCGGCTTCTCCGGAAACCTTCTTTACCGGCGGCGGCCTGCACAACTTCGCCAACTTCGATCCCAAGGACAACGGCCGCGTAATGGAGGTGTGGGAGGCCACGAAGAACTCGGTCAACCTGGTCTACATCCGCATCATGCGCGACATCGTGCGGCATTACGCCAGCAGCACGCCGGGGGCGGCGGCGCGCATCCTGGACGACGCCAGCAATCCGCTCAGGGAAACCTACCTCGCACGCTTCGTCGACCAGGAAGGCCGCCAGTTCATCAACCGCTTCTACCAGCGCCACAAGCGCCAGACAGCGGCGCAGATGGCGGAGGATGTGTACGCGCGCGTTCGCGGCAACCCGCGCCGCTTCTCCTCGGCGTTCCGCTACCTGGAACCGCAGGCGGGCCTCAAAGCCTACGTCGCCGCGCTGCACGCCCAGGTGCCTGCAAGTACCAGCCTGGACCAGAAGACGCTTGAATCGCTGTACGAAACCCATGCGCCCGATGCCTACGACCTGGCCGACCGCGGCTACATCACACAGATACACCCGCTGGAACTGTGGGTGGTGAAAACCCTGCGCAACGCGCCGCAAACCGACCTCAAGACCCTGTACGAGTCCGGCACCGGGATACGCCTCGAAGTCTACGACTGGCTGTTCAAGACCAGCCGCAAGAATGCGCAGGACATCCGCATCCAGAGCCTGCTCGAGGTCGAAGCCTTCGACGGTCTGCTGCGCGACTGGAAGCGCCTGGGCTATCCGTTCGACAACATCACGCCCTCGTACGCGACTTCGATCGGCAGTTCGGGCGACCGCCCCGCCGCGCTGGCCGAGCTGATGAGCATCCTGGTCAACGACGGCGTGCGCGCGCCGATGGTGAGCGTCACCGGCCTGCACTTCGCCGCCGACACGCCCTACGACACCCGGTTGTCGCGCAAGCCCGTCCGGGGCGAACGCCTGATGCCGCCCGAAGTGGCGCAAACCGTGCGCCGTGCGCTGGCGCTGGTGGTCGAAGGCGGCACCGCCGCGCGTCTCGCCGGCGCGCTCAAGACGTCCGACGGCCAGCCGCTCACCATCGGCGGCAAGACCGGCACCGGCGACCATCGCTTCGAACGCTACGGCAGAGGGGGCCAGCTGCTGGAATCGCGCGTGGTCAACCGCACCGCCACCTTTGCCTTCTATCTGGGCGACCGTTATTTCGGCACGCTGACGGCGCTGGTGCAGGGCGAGCAGGCCGGCCAGTTCGGCTATACCAGCTCGCTCACCGCACAGATCCTGAAAACCCTGCTGCCGCAGCTGCAGCCGCATCTGTATCCGCAGCCGCCCGCGCCGCCCAAGCCGGTGGCCAAGCCCGAAGCCGAGCCGGCCGCCGAACCCGTGCCCACCGCGCCGGCACCGGTTACCCCGCGCGAACCGGTGAAGGAAAAGCCCGACGGCTCAACCAGCCAGGCCGACCCGCCGGTCAAGCAGCCGGCGCCGGTCCAGGGCGGCTTCCCCGAGGACCTTGAGCCCAGCGTGGTGCTGCCGGTTCCGGTCGCCCCGGCCGCGCCGGATTCCGCACCCGATTCGCCGGCGCCGTGAACCGGGACGCGGGATCGCACTCAAATCGGATATGCTGAAAAACAGCCCCCTTTTCCCCGTGCCATGAAAGACAATATCCAGCCTTTGATCCAGCACGCCCCGCGCGACTCGGGCGACGTCAGCATCCCGGCGCTGCGGGTGCTGTCGGAAATCACCACCAGCCTGTCGACCGATTCCAACGTCGAGCAGCTGCTGGGGCGCTTTCTCACGACCATGATCCGGCTGGCGGGCGCGCAGGCCGGCGCGGTGCGCGTCATCACCGACGACCGCACCCATCTCAGGCTGATCGGGTCGGTCGGCCTGCCGGCCGAGCTGGTCGAGCACGAGACGCTCGTCAGCGTCGACTGCGGCGTGTGCGGCAAGGCCGCGCGTGAGGTGACGGTGAGCAGCTGGAGCAATGTCGCCTTCTGCAAGCGCCAGGCCAACGACCCCTATTTCAGCAGCACCTGCAACACCGTGGTGGCGGTGCCGCTGATGCACAAGAACCAGGTGATGGGCGTGTACAACCTGTTCCTGGAAGAAGGCAAGACCGTCCCCGAGGATGTGCGCCTCCTGTTCCGCTCGATCAGCGAACACCTCGGCATCGCGCTGGAAAACGCGCGGCTGACGCGCGAGAACATGCGCATCTCGCTGATGAACGAGCGCCAGATGCTGGCCAACCAGATCCACGACTCGCTGGCGCAGACGCTGGCCTACGCCAAGATGCGCCTCACCGTCCTGTCCGATGCGATGCGCCACGAGGACTACCCCAAGGCCAACCGCTACCTCGGCGATGTCGAGGAAGCGGTCGACCTCGCCTACGCCGACCTCAGGGACCTCATCACCCAGTACCGCGACCGCATCAACCCGCGCGGCCTGGTGCCGGCGATCCAGGAGCTGGCCAAGAGCTTCCGCAAGAAGGCCAATGCCGACGTCGATTTCCTCAACCTGGTGCAGGACGTCTCGCTCACGCCGGACGAAGAAATCCAGGTCTTCCACATCATCCAGGAATCGCTCTACAACATCGCCAAGCACGCGCGCGCGCGCCACGTCGTCATCACCTTCGACCTGGAAAATGGCCAGTACATCGTCAACGTCGCCGACGACGGCGTCGGGGTGCAGAAGAAAAAGGACGAATCGTCCACCATGGGCAAGAGCTTCGGGCTGACCATCATGCGCGAGCGCGCCGCCAAGCTGGATGGCAAGCTCATCGTGGAGTCGCGCCCCGCCGGCGGCACCGTCATCCGCCTGGTCTTTCCTCAGCGCAAAAGCGAGCAAACCGCATGAGCCTCACCCGCATCATCCTCGTCGACGACCACACCCTGTTCCGCAAGGGCCTGGCCGAACTGCTCGAACAGAGCGGCAGCATCGAGGTCACCGCCTTCACCGGCAATCCCGACGAAGTCGAGATGCTGCTGCGCGCGCACCGCCCCGACGTCCTCATCCTCGACCTCAACATGCCCGGCACCGACGGCATCACGCTCATGCAGCAACTGCGCACCGACGGCTTCGACCTGCCGGTGCTCATCCTCACCCTCTCCGAAACCGAAGACGACCTCGCCCGGGCGCTGCGCGCCGGCGCCAACGGCTATCTGCTGAAAAGCATGGAGCCCGACGAAGTGGTCGACGCCATCCTGCGCGCCCAGCGCGGCGAAACCGTCGTCGCCCCCGCCATGACCGCCAAGCTCGTCAAGCTGTACGACCAGAAAGGCCAGGACGCCGGCTCCCTGCTCGACGCCCTGACCCCGCGCGAACGCGAAATCCTCACCCACCTCGCGCGCGGCGAGAGCAACAAGGCCATCGCCCGCACCCTCGATATCAGCCACGACACCGTCAAGCTGCACGTGCGCCACATCCTCGCCAAGCTGAACCTGTCGTCGCGGGTGGAAGCGGCGGTGTTTGCGGTGGAGCACCGGGTGGCGCCGGGGGGGCGGGGCGACGGGCGGTAAGAAATACCATGTCTGAAGTGCCCACTTTTGTTTTGTATTGGGACGCCCAAAAGAAGAGCAATGAAATGTTTTTTAACAGTATTTCAGGAGCGGCATCACGAATGACGGCTTATAAAGCGTCATTTAGGATGGACACATTACGTTAGGCGACAAGTCGATGCGAGTCCTCATCCGACATAAAGGTTGCTTGCGAAAGTTTGTGGTCGTCGAATCCAGTGACCGAGATGGTTCCCTGACACTTGTAACGCGAAGGGAAGGTGCTAGCACGTCACGCGTTGCATGGAACACGAGATCGGGAGAACAGGAGCCAAGGCAAGTTGACTTTGATGAACCTCGCCCCAAGAGCAAGCGGATAACGATTCACCAGTCGGGCCGTGTGAACTATCACGAAAATGGTCGCTCGATTTTCATCGAGCCACTTACTCTCACAAGCCGAACTACTTGTGTGTATGGCTACCGCGTTCCTGCCCTTGAGAAGCTGGACCGGCATCTGGACGCATCTGGCGAAGAAGATGCCGTCTTTGATCTGTCCGATTTTGGCGATGGTCCGCTGTCCTTTTCGGTCTTTATAGGCCCGTCATCCTTGGTGCCGCCAGGGAGGGCCGTTAAGCTCGCCTACGATGCGGAGGGCTACTCGCTAGCCATTGCAGTAGACGCGGTGCCCGTTCCCGTTCCCACAGGTTACGAAGATCATTTCACCACCCTAACACCCGAGCAAGGCCCCTTCCTTGAGCAGCAGATGGCGGAAGATCAGGCAATGGTCTCCTACCATCAGGCCCTCACGGGGACAAATGGGATAGTGCTCTACCATCCGAACGGTGAGGGAGTCATTCGGCTGATCTTTTCGGTACCAATGCGGATCGCCCCAAAATTCAAGATTGAGCTCGTAGATCGGGAGCTGCACGTTCCGGAACAGGACGTAAAGAGAGACGGTAGATCGGAGAGGGTCATGCTGAAATTCAAGGTCCGCAATCGGCGAACAGGACAGATCATCCGACAGGAAGTCGCTGTGAAATCCATTGAACTCGACGCGGAACTATGAAAGTAGCCGTTCCCTCACCGATGCCTAACCCATCATTCCACCGGACCTGCGCGAAAAGCAGCGCAGGCCGGTGAATTCAAACGTTAGGCATTTTGACATTTGGTTGAATCCGAAGGGGCGAGAATGGCAAAGTACAAGCGCACACAGACGCCAATAAGGCTTGGCATGACCAGCATTGTGCGACACGACCGTGTTGACCTAAACCCTATTTTTCACTGTGTATCTTGGCGGGAGAAACGAGAGCCTTCGAATTCAAACAGGAGGTTTTATATCGAGAATGGAGCGTGTTGGTCGATAACCATCCAAAAAGCGCAAGAGATGATGTTGCTTGCGCAACATGCAGGTTATTTTAATCAATACGCTGAAGATCCGGGACTGATTAAATCTGTTGTTATAGCCAAACCAGGTATGGCTAGTTACACAAATGGGGTTACACAAATGGGGTCAGACACCTTAATCCCGAGCTGACGCCCTATCCCGGCATCCAGCCTCACCCTACGACCACACGCCCGGCCGCGTCGTAAAGCTGTCCAGCACCCGCAGGTAGCTGGCGCGCGCGACGACGGTGGGGTCGGGCAGGTTTTGCTGGCTCATGCTGCCCTTCAGTTGGGCGAGCGATACGTATTCCCTTTCCTCCATCCAGTTCTGCATGCCCGCCAGGATGTCGGTCAGCTTGCTGGGGCCGTGCTGCAGCAGGCAGGAGGCGAGATGCACGACGTCGGCGCCGGCCAACAAAAGCTTGAGCGCCTCGCTTTCGCTGTGGACGCCGCCGGTGGCGGCGAGCGTCATGCGGGTGCGGCCGTGCAGGATGGCGATCCAACGGATGCGCAGCAGCGCCTCGTCCGCCGTCGACAGGTGCAGCTGGTCGGTCATGCGCAGTTCGTCGAGATCGATGTCGGGCTGGTAGAAGCGGTTGAACAGCGCGATGCCCTGCGCGCCGGCATGTTCAAGCTGCTGCACGAAATGCGGCAGCGAGGAAAAGAAGGGCGACAGCTTCATCACGATGGGCAGGCTCACCGCGCGGCGCAATTCGATGAGCAGGCTGAGATAGCGCGCCTCCACCGACTCGCCGGAATGCCGGGAACTGGCGGCGACATGATAGACGTTGAGTTCCAGCGCATCGGCGCCGGCCTGTTCGAGCGCGCGGCCGAGTTCCACCCAGCCCGAGGGCGAGACGCCGTTGAGGCTTGCCACCACGGGGATTTCGAGGCGGCGCTTGAGTTGATGCAGCTGCGAAAGATAGCGTTCGAGTCCGCCCTGGAATTCACCGTGGCCAGGCAAAAAGCTGTCGGCCTCGCCGTGCCCGAGGTCCGCATGCAGCAGGAAGCGGTCGAGCATCGCGTCCTCTGCGCGCAACTCCTCCTCGAACAGCGAATACATCACCAGTGCGGCGGCGCCGGCGTCCTCCAGCCGCAGCGCAGTGTCGAGATCGCGCGACAGCGGCGAGGCCGAGGGCACCAGCGGGTTCTTCAGCTTGAGGCCGAGGTAGTCGGTGGAGAGGTCGATCATGTCAGGCTCCTGAAAAGCAGTTGCTGGGCTGTTTTAATTGGCTGGACCCCGTGTCGTGGCACGGGGTGACGGGGGATAAGGCTGGGGCTTCTTCAATGGACTTGGATACCGGCGTTCGCCGGTATGACGAACACACACACACCCACGCCGTCATACCGGCGAACGCCGGTATCCAGTCAAACCAGGCCTTCATACAAATCCTTCCAATCCGGATTCAGCTTCTCGATCAATTCGAGTTTCCACGCGCGCTTCCATTCCTTCAGCGCCTTTTCACGCGTGATAGCCGCCAGCATGTCCTCGTGCTGCTCGTACCAAACCAGATCATGTACGCCATGCTTTTTGGTGAAGCCCTCGACAAAATCCTGCTTGTGTTCCCACACCCGCTTGATGAGGTTGGACGTCACGCCGATGTAGAGCGTGCCATTGCGCTGGCTTGCCAGCATATAGACGCAGGGCTGCTTCACTTCTCCGGATTCCGGTCTGCGCCTGCCATATCCTGATACGTCCTGAAGCGCCGCTCGGCTTCCTGCTGCGCCTGCGCGAGGAAACGCTGTGCGGCCTCGGGGTGGCTGCGTGCGAGCATGGCGAAGCGGGTTTCCGAATCCATGAAGGCCTGGATCGGCTGGCTGGGGGCGGCGGAGTCGAGCTTGAAGGGATTGCCGCCGGTTTCCGCCAACCGCGGGTCGAAACGGATGAGCGGCCAGTGCCCGCTCTTCACCGCGAGTTCCTGCTGGCGCTGGTTGTAGAGCAGGTCGTAGCCGTGCGCGATGCACGGACTGTAGGCAACGATGAGCGAGGGGCCGGGATAGGACTCGGCTTCGTGGAACACGCGCAGGGTCTGCACGTCCTTGGCGCCGTAGGCGACGGTGGCGACGTAGACATGGCCGTAGTCGCTGGCCAGCTTGGCCAGATCCTTCTTCGCGGTGGCCTTGCCGCCGGCGGAAAACTTGGCGACGGCGCCGAGCGGCGTGGCCTTGGAGGTCTGGCCGCCGGTGTTGGAATAGACCTCGGTATCGAGCACCAGGACGTTGACGTCGTAAGGCAAGGTAAGCACGTGGTCGAGGCCGCCGTAGCCGATGTCGTACGCCCAGCCGTCGCCGCCGATGATCCACACCGAACGGCGGATCAGCCACTCGGCGACGCTGGCGAGCTCCTTCGCGCGCAGGTGCCTGGATGCCGCCAGTTTTTCGGACAGCAGGGCGACGCGGCCGCGCTGCTCGACAATACCGGCCTCCTCGCGCTGATCGGCGCTGAGCAGCGCATCGGCAAGATCGCCGCCGATTTCAGGGGCCAACTCCTTCACCAACTGCTGCGCGTAGGCCATCAGCTGGTCGGCGGCAAGCCGCATGCCAAGGCCGAATTCGGCGTTGTCCTCGAACAGCGAATTGCTCCACGCCGGGCCGCGCCCGGCGCCGTTCACCGTGTAGGGCGTGCTCGGCAGGTTGCCGCCGTAGATCGACGAGCAGCCGGTGGCGTTGGCGATCAGCATGCGGTCGCCGAAGAGCTGCGTGGCGAGCCGGATGTAGGGCGTCTCGCCGCAGCCCGCGCAGGCGCCCGAAAACTCGAACATCGGGTCGAGCAGCATCGAACCGGGGATCGTTCCGTGCTTGATCACGCTGCGGTCGAATTCGGGGAGCCGAAGGAAGAAGGCGAAGTTGTCGCGCTCCTGATCCCGGAGCGGGCCGACCGGCGCCATGTTCACCGCGCGCCGGCTGACGTTCGATTTGTCGTGGATCGGGCAGGCCTCGACGCAGTCGCCGCAGCCGGTGCAGTCCTCCGGCGCCACCTGGTAGCTGATGTGGGTGCCGGCGGGCAAGTCCTTGCTCTTCGCCGGCACGTGCTTGAAGGTCGGCGGGGCATCGGCCGCGTCCTCGGCACGGAAGGCACGCGCGCGGATCGTGCTGTGGGGGCAGACGAACACGCACTTGCCGCACTGGGTGCAAAGGTCCGGCTCCCACACCGGGATTTCCAGCGCGATGTTGCGCTTTTCGTATTGCGCGGTGCCGAGGGGATAGGTGCCATCGGCGGGAAAGCGCGACACCGGCAGGGCGTCGCCGTGGCCGTGGTAAACGGGCAGGGTGAGGTCGCGCACAAAGTCGGGAAGGGTGTCGTCATGCCGGCGAACGCCGGCATCCAGTTCGATTTCGGCTGGATTCCGGCTTTCGCCGGAATGACGGGCCACATCAACCTGGTGCAACTCCGCCAGCGTCGTGTCGATGGCACGGTAATTCAGTTCCACCAGGCGCTTGCTCTTCTTGCCGTAGGTCTTGTCGACCGCGTGCTTGATCGCGACGATCGCCTCGTCCCTAGGCAGGACGCCGGAGATGGCGAAGAAGCAGGTCTGCATGATGGTGTTGATGCGACGCCCCATGCCGGCTTCGGCAGCGACGGCGTAGGCGTCGATCACCCAAAGCTGCAGGCGCTTCTCCAGAATCTGCGCACGCAGTTTGCGCGGCAGCGTGTCCCACACCTTGTCCGGCGGTGCCGGGGTGTTGAGCAGAAAAATGCCCTCAGGCGCGGCGTGCTCGAGCAGTTCGTAGCGCTCGACGAACATCGGCTGGTGGCAGGCGACGAAGCCGGCCATGCCAGGCTCAACCAGGTAGGTAGAGCGGATCGGCGCCGGGCCGAAGCGCAAGTGCGACACGGTGACCGCGCCGGATTTCTTCGAGTCGTAGACGAAATAGCCCTGCGCCTGCAGCGCGGTGGCTTCGCCGAGGATCTTGATCGAGTTCTTGTTGGCCGACACGGTGCCGTCGGCGCCGAGCCCCCAGAACACGGCGTGCTGAAGCTGCCGCGAGGCGTCGGTGCGGAAGTCTTCGTCCCATGGCAGCGAGAGATGGGTGAGGTCGTCGTGGATGCCGATAGTGAACTGGCGCATACGATCTTTCACGGGCTTCAGCCCGTAGAAAGTCGGAGTCCCCTTGTGGGGTCTCACCCTCTCCCGGCCCTGCGGGCCACCCTCTCCCCTGAAGGGAGAGGGAACGTCGAGCCCCTCCCCCTTGAGGGGGGAGGGGTTGGGGAGAGGGTGAGCGCGCAGCGCGTCGAACACTGCCTTCACCATACCGGGGGTGAACTCTTTGCTCGCCAAGCCATAGCGGCCACCAATGACTTTTGGCATGGCACGCGTACCGTCCGCTGCCGCCTGCGCCAGCGCGGTCACCACGTCCTTGTACAGCGGCTCGCCGTCGGCGCCGGGTTCCTTGCAGCGGTCGAGCACGGCGACGGATTTTGCCGAGGGTGGCAGCGCATCGAGCAGCGCGCCCGGCGAAAACGGCCGGTACAGCCGCACCTTCAGGACGCCGACCTTCTCGCCACGGGCAAGCAGATGATCGATCGTCTCGTGCACGGTCTCGGCGCCGGAGCCCATGAGCACGATGATGCGCTCGGCATCCGCCGCGCCGACGTAGTCGAACAGTCTGTAATGCCGCCCGGTCAACGCGCCGAAGCGATCCATCGCATCCTGCACGATCTGCGGAAAGGCGTCGTAGTAGGGATTGGCACGCTCGCGCGACTGGAAGAACACGTCCGGGTTCTGCGAGCTGCCGCGCAGCACCGGATGCTCCGGCGACAGCGCGCGCGCACGGTGTGCTGCGATCATGTCGGCGTCGAGCATGGCGGCGACGGTGTCCGTCTCCACCGCAACGATCTTCGCGACCTCGTGCGAGGTGCGGAAGCCATCGAAGAAGTGGATCACCGGAATGCGCCCGGCAAGCGTCGCCGCCTGCGCGATCAGCGCGAAGTCCTGCGCCTCCTGCGGCGAGTTGGCGGCGAGCATGGCGCAGCCGGTGGCGCGACAGGCCATGACGTCGGATTGGTCGCCGAAGATCGACAGCGCGTGCGTCGCCAGCGTGCGCGCCGCGACATGCAGCACGAAGGGCGTCAGCTCGCCTGCGATCTTGTAGAGGTTGGGGATCATCAGGAGCAGGCCCTGGCTGGCGGTAAAGCTGGTCGCCAGCGCGCCGGAAGTGAGTGCGCCGTGCAAGGCGCCGGCCGCGCCGCCTTCCGACTGCATCTCGATGATCTGCGGCACCGCGCCCCACAGGTTTGCCCTGCCCTGCGACGCCCACTCGTCCGCCCATTCGCCCATGCTGGATGCAGGGGTGATGGGATAGATCGCGATCACCTCGTTGCCGAGGTAGGCCATGCGGGCAACGGCCTCGTTGCCGTCGATGGTGAGCGTGGTTCTTGACGCTTCAGCGTCTTTAGAACCACGGCCTACCCCTTGCGGGTGGAGCGTGGTGGTCATGGCGGATTCTTTCAGGACACCTTCGTCTTGCATTCTAGACCCGGCCCGCCCGGCCTGTCCCGCTCGCAGCACGCCAGTGCGCGCGCTTCAGCCCCGCCATTTCCCCTCGTCGCAGCGGGCGCAGCCGCCCATGCACCACAGCCTGAACGACCCGGGCGAAGAACCTCTCCAAAACAAGGGCAAACCGCGTGGTCAAAACGTGCCATCCGCGCTTTAGTTTGCCAACCGAGGCCCGTTAAGCTTTTATCACTCGCACGGGAACCGAAAATTCCAAGCCCGTATGCCGACCCGGTGGAGGAAGACTGAGCCATGTCAAACCATAGAACGCTATCAATCCTGCTGGGGGTTTCCCTGGTCTTGTCCGGCCATGCGTACGCAGGTGAGGACCCACTACGGGGCAAGCCCTTTTTCGACAATCGCGACAAGGTCGTCAGCATGCCCGCCGACTGGGTCGCCAAGGATATCGTCCATGAAAAGGCGCTGCAGGACGCCGATCTGGTCATCACCCTCAACCAGGACACCTATCCGGCCTTGCAGGATGAGGTGAACCGCTATGCCAAGGCGAACGGGCTGAAGATCGTCATGCATAGCGGGACCTGCGGGACCTCGGCCGGCAAGCTGATGAACAAGACCATCAACAGCGGCGCGTTCTGTTGTCCGCCGGGCGATACCGATCGCCTGCCCGGGCTGGAATACCACACCATCGCCATCACGGCCGTGGCGGTCATCGTCAATGGCCAGAATCCACAGGACAACATCAGCCTCGACGAGGCCCGCGATATCTTTCGCGGCAAGTTGCGCCACTGGCAGGATCTCAAATCCCTTGACACGCTGAATGCCCCGATTGCCACCACCGCGCGCCTGCACTGCAAGGCCCGCCCCGGTCACTGGACCCTGTTGCTGGCCAAGCAGGAGCACTTCAGCCCAACGCTGAAGGAGGTGGGCGTCATCCCCGATCTGGTGGCCAAGGTGGCACGGGAACACAATGCCGTCAGCATCGAGACGCCGTTCATGGTCAGGGAGTTCAGCAAGCCGGGCGAGGTGAAGCTGCTCAAGATCGACGGCCGATCCCCAACCGACGTGGCCTATGTCGCATCGGGCAAGTACCCGTTTTATCGCACCTTCAACATGACCACCTGGAGCCATGACAGCGGCAAGCGGGAACAGACCCTGAAGCTCATCCATCACCTGCGCGACTTCATCGAGAAGGACTACCAGCGCTACAGCCTGGTGCCGGTGTCCATGCTGAAGGCTGCCGGCTGGAAGTTCGCTGGCGATGAACTGGTGGCTGAGCCCTCGGGAAAAGTCCTGGCGCATCACCCCCCCGCCCCCCATTGACAGCGCCAGCATGTTCAAGGGGTGCAGCCTCACATTCAAGATGTTGATTGTTACCGCCATGCTCGGCATGGCGGTGTGGCTGGTTTCGGACCGCTATCAGACCCGCGCCCTCAAGCAGATCTTTAACGAAAAGCTCGCCGAACGTTTTGGCATCGAGGCGCAGGAACATCGCACGCGCTTTGACCGGCAGGTGAAGATTTATAGCCAGACAGCCAAGCTCCTGGCCGGGACGCATCAGCTTCACGACTACCTCGATCGGGCGGCATGGCGCGATGCCGCCGGCAGACCGCTCGTTCTCCATGAAGACACGCCACCCTGGATGCCGGCGCACTCGATCCTGCGCCAGTTCGTCATGCCGCGCTATGCGATTTTGCTGGACGCAACGGGAGCGGCACGCGAGCTCTTCAACTGGGATCGCTCCCTGCCGCCAACCCTGTTGCTGCCACCCTCGCCCCTGCTGCTGGCCCTGTCGGTCAACCAGAGCTACTTGACCATGCAGGCTTCGGAACCTTATCTGGTCACCTCGGAACCGGTTTACATTCGCGGCCGGCATGTCGCCACGCTGATGTTGGCCACGCCGCTCGACAGCGAGTTCCTGCGCGAGTCGCAGTCCCTCGCCACCACGCGGCATACCGTTGCGCTTCTGTCCGAGGATGCCGAGACCATTCTGGTCAGCAGCGACCCGGACAAGATACCGAACGGTATTCACCTTGCCGAGCTCAGCGGCGTTTATCAGACCGTGGGAAAAGGCTTCTTTGATTATGGCTCGAGCGATCTCGTCATCCGCTTCGTCTCCTTCATCCCGCTGCAGGAGGTGCAGGAATTGACCCAGGCGGTGCTGAACCGGGCTCGCCAACAACGCTCCCTGGCGACCGCCACCTATGTTCTGGCCTTTATGCTGATCATGTTCTTTCTCACCCGCCGCCTGCGCTCGATGACCGATCGCGTGGTCGAGTTCTCCAGGAACATGGCGATCCAGCAGCCGCAAATGGCCACCAATAATGAACTGGACATTCTCGAAGACCGCTTCAAAACCCTCACCAGTGCGATCAAGCGTGAGACCGAGGCGCTGGAGTATCAGGCCTCGCACGATCCGCTGACCGACCTGCCCAATCGCAAGATGTTGAATGAGCGCTTGCAGATTGCGCTGATCCGCAGCAGCTTCACAAAATCCCCCCTGGTCCTCATCATCAGCGACCTGAATCACTTCAAGGAGATCAACGACACCCTCGGCCATCATGTCGGCGACCTGGTGCTGCAACAGGCGGCCGAGCGCCTTTACAAGGCTGTTCGCAAGGCCGATACGGTGGCAAGACTGGGGGGAGACGAGTTCAGCATCCTGCTGCCCGACACCACCATGGAACAGGCGCAGAAAATTGCACAGCAGATCGGTCGCGTGTTCGAGGAGCCTTTTTCCGTGGAGGGACACAGCCTCACGGTGGGAATCAGCATCGGCATGGCCGAGTCACCCACCCATGGCGATGACGTCAATATCCTGATGCAACGCGCCGACATCGCCATGTACAGCGCCAAGCAGAGCAATACGGTTTTTGCGGTCTACGATCCCAGCACGGACACGCATCATGTCGGCCGCCTGGAATTGCTGTCCGATCTGCGCAGCGCCATCGACAATGCCGGGCTGGATCTGCACTACCAGTGCAAACTCGATATCAGGAGCGGAAAGATTGTCGGCACCGAGGCCCTGCTGCGCTGGAACCATCCGGAGCGCGGCATCATCCAGCCGGACGAAATCATCCCGCTTGCGGAGCAAACCGGCCTGATCCGGCCGTTGACCTATCTGGTGCTGCAAAAGGCACTGCAGGAGTGCGCGCACTGGCGCGACCAGAACCTTGACCTGACGGTTGCCATCAACCTGTCGGCGCAGTGCCTGCACGACGACATGCTTATCTCCACGCTGCGCAGTGCCCTGCACAAGCACAAGCTGCCCCCCTCCTGCTGCATTCTGGAGTTGACCGAGAGCGCCATCATGGTCGATCCGATACGCGCCAGGGCGGTTCTGATGGAACTCCATTCAATCGGCGTCAGCATAGCCGTGGATGATTTCGGCACCGGCTATTCCTCGCTTGCCTATCTCAAGCAACTGCCCATCAGCGAAATCAAGATCGACCGCTCGTTTGTGATGGAAATGCTGGACGATGAAAACGACAGGATCATCGTCAAGGCCATTGTGGAACTGGCCCACAATCTTGGCATGAGCGTTGTGGCAGAAGGCGTGAGTTCACATGAAGCGCTGGCCTTGCTGGCAACCCTGGGCTGCAATGAGGCCCAGGGGTTTTTCATCAAGCGGCCGATTCCTGCCGATGAATTGCTCGCCTACCTGCATGCCGACCCCGAACCGGTCGGCAGCGACGCAAAGGCTCTCGCCAGCTCCGGTCGCTGAGTTTGCCCCCCGTCACTGCTTCATGCCCTGCCGCCGCGCGGCGTCTGTGCAGAGAGACTTCCAGATCAACAGCCCGCCCGTGAGGGCGAAGCCGGCCTGCAACCAGCCCAGCCACGGCCGGAGCACGGTGTAAACGTCGAGCATGGCGACGGACGAGGTGACCGGGTTAAAGAGGTGTGCGATCAAACCGGTATGGATAATCCACAGCGGGCCGCCCGTGCAGCAGCTGCTGTTAAAGAGATAAAGAGAAGAGCTTGCAAGCAGGACAAGGCCGGCGCCGAGTAGCATGCGGCCTTGCAAGCCGGCATCGCGGACGCTGTGCCAGCGCCGCACCAGCAACACGGCAAGGCCGACATGGACGAGGGTCGCATAGTTGAAGTAGTGCAGGCGCCATCTATCGAGTTCACCGTGTGTCCGCACGGCGGCGATCTCGAACAGGGGCTTGTCGATCAGCAGCAATTGCAGCGTGGTGCCTGGCGCCTCCAGCAGGTAGGTCGCGAAAAAACCCGGATTTGCGAAGAGGGTGGACGTGATGCGGTTGGGAAAATGCCCGGTCAGAAGCGCGATGAACAACACCTCCAGCGAGACCATGCCCACGCCAACCAGGACGGCAAGACCGGCCGGACGCCAGAGCGCCGCCCCCCTGCCCGGCGTGTCCTGATGAATGAAGTATGGCATCGCCTAAAGACCCGCCTCCAGCTCGTTGCAGTTACACAATCGGACAATTGCCGGGCAGTATACCGCCGCCCGCTCAGTGCCTTTCGTGACAGTTCGATGTGCATTGCGGCTTTCAAGCCCCCCTTTTCCTGCATGCCAGCCCGTGCTGCACGAAGCACGCGGAGCGTCTGCCTAGGCCGCCGGGGGCGATGCTGACTGGCTGCACAGGCGGGCCAGTTCGCCATAGCGCTGGGTCTTCACCACGTCCCGGCGCTGCATGCGTTGCGGCAGCCACCGCAACGCGCGCAGCCAGGCAGTGCGGCGCAAGGCCTTGTAGACGCCGTCACGCACGGCGGCTGGCTCGCCTGCCAGCACCTCACGGATGGCGGCGCACAGCACCGGCAGCCGATCCTCGAAATGGATCGCGGTGGAGAAAAAAAACGGCAGCCAGTCGCGGATTTGCGCCTGCGCCAGCGACATCGCGCTGATCGGATCATCCTCGAAATCGATCGCGCCGAGGCCGTGTTCGGGCGACCACACCAGGTTGCGCGCGAAGGCCTGGCTGAGATACTGCCCGGCCCGGTGCGCCTGCTGGATGCAGTCGGCGCCGCGCCGCCAGTAGTTCAGCTGCGCAGCCGGGTCGGCATGGCGGATCAGCGCTTCGAGCGTGTTGTGGCCAAGGTCGGAAATCAGCAACCAGTGCTCATCCTGCGCCAGCAGTTGCGGCACGCGCAAACCCGCATCGGCCAGCGCCTTGAGGCGATCGGCCTCGTTGCGGATGCCGGCGGTGCCGCCGTGCGGCCGCACCGGTTGCATGGCGGGATGTTGCAGCAGCCTGGCCATGCCGGCCAGCAGTTGATAGCGCCAGGCGGGCGGCTGCGGCACGCTGAGCTTGAGCCACGCGGGCTGGCCCTGCCATCGCACCTGCCGGATGTGCCCACCGCTTTGTCGCAGCGCCGCCACCTGCGCGTCGAGGTCGGCACGGCTGTCCAGTTGCGGACACGGTTGTGCCATGCCTGTCAGCGCAGGTGGTCCGGTGCTTCGAGCGGGGTGCGGTGCGCCTGCTCGCTGTGCAGTTCGGGCTGGTACCAGCCGAGCTTCTCGCGCAGCTTGACGACGTTGCCGACGATGATGAGGGTGGGCGCCTTGAGTCCTGCCTGCTCGGCCAGCGCCGGCAGGGTGGTGAGGTCGCCGGTGATGACGCGCTGGGTAGGCAGCGTGCCGTGCTGAATGATGGCGGCGGGCGTGTCGGCGGTGAGGCCGTGCTTGATCAGGGCCTCGCACAGCAGCGGCAGCCCTTTCAGCCCCATGTAGATGACGATGGTCTGGTCTTTGCGCGCGATCCCTTCCCAGTTCATGTTGAAAGTGTTGTCCCGGAGATGCCCGGTGACGAAGGCAACCGACTGCGCGTAGTCGCGATGGGTGAGCGGGATGCCCGCATACGACGCCACGCCGGCCGCCGCGGTGATGCCGGGCACCACTTGGAACGGCACGCCGTGCTCGACCAGGGTTTCGATTTCCTCGCCGCCGCGGCCGAAGATGAAGGGGTCGCCGCCCTTCAGCCGCAGCGTGCGCTTGCCTTCCTTGGCCAGGCGCACCAGCATCAGGTTGATTTCTTCCTGCGGCACCGCGTGGTCGTCGCGTTCCTTGCCGACGTAGACGCGCTCGGCGTCGCGCCGGCACATGTCGAGGATGGGCTGCGAGACGAGGCGGTCGTAGACGATGACGTCGGCCTGCTGCATCAGCCGCAGCGCGCGGAAAGTCAGGAGGTCGGGGTTGCCCGGGCCGGCGCCGACCAGATAGACCTCGCCGCGGGGGATGTCGTGCTCGGCGCTGTCCTTGATCATGGCGTCGAGTTGCGCCTCGGCTTCGACATCGCGGCCGGAAAACACCATCTCGGCGACCGGCGAGAGGAATACCTTTTCCCAGAAAGCGCGGCGCTGTTCCGGCTTGATCGCCGCGCGCACGCGGTCCTTGTAGCGCGACGCCAGCGCGCTGAGGCGGCCATAGGCGGCGGGGATCAGGGTTTCCAGCCGCGCGCGCAGCATGCGCGCCAGCACCGGCGATTCGCCGCCGCTGGAGACCGCCACCATGATCGGCGAGCGGTCGATGATCGACGGCAGGATGAAGCTGCACAGCGCGGGCTTGTCCGCCACGTTCACCGGGATGTGGCGCGCGCGCGCCGCATCGGCGACGGCCTTGGCGGCGCCCATGTCCTCCTCGACCACGATCACGGCGTCCTTGCCGTCGAGCAGGTCGGGGGTGAACGCATCCGCGACGCGTTTCAGGTGATCGGCATGCGGCAGGCGTTCGAAGCCTTCGTGCAGCGCAGGTGCGGCGACATCGACGTACGCGCCGGCGCGCAACAGCAGTTCGGCCTTGCGCGCGGCGGTTTCGGAACCGCCCACCACCAGGCAGTGGCGGTCGCGCAGGTCGAGGAAAATGGGCAGGTAGTTCATGGGATTTACTCGGCGGGGGCGGATTCGTCGCCAGACTCGGCGGGCCCGTCTTCTGCTGAATAGGGCGGAATGAAAATGAAGCGCATGTCGCCCGGGCTCATTTCGACGAAGTCGAGCGTCACGCCCTGCAGGTAGGGCGTGCTGGAGGCGGCAACCAGGATTTCGATGCCGTTGACGACGAGGTGCTCGTCGGCCTCGCGCTCGATGTCGAAGCCCATGCCGTAGTTCACGCTGCCGTCGTCTTCCTGATAGGCGGCGACGCGCAGGATCATGTCGAACACGTCGGGGTTGTTGTTGGCAACGCGAATCTGCGCGGCGGCGGCGTCGGTGATCTTGATCATGGGCGTGTCCTTGTGAAAAATGATGCTGCCTAAGTTAATCCGCGGCGCGCGCCTTGTGTGCGCGCACCTGCTTCAAAAACGGCGTAATCCAGCCCTGCGCGCCGGTACCGCGGCGATGCACATAGGCGGCCAGCAGGTTGTGCTGCTGATAGCCGTCATGCTGGCCGTCGATGCCATGGCCGCGCAGCACCCGGTAAGCGTATATGGAGTCGGCCGGCAGGTTTTCCAAGCTCGAATAGTGAAATTCGTGCGCCGGAATCGGCGCGGCTTCCTGCCAGCGATCCTCGCCGGTGGGCTGCAGGCGTGCATAGCCGCGCCCGACCGGGCGTTCGTGCATCACGGTGTCGCCCGGCACCACGCCGACCATCTCGCGCGTCTGCCCCTGCCAGCTGAGGTTCCTCGACAGGTACATCAGCCCGCCGCATTCGGCATAGGTGGGCAGCCCGGCTTCGATGGCGCCACGGAGCTGCGAGCGCAGGGCGGTGTTGGCTTCGAGTTCGCTCATGAACACTTCGGGGAAGCCGCCGCCGATGATGAGGCCGTCCACTTCGGGCAGCGCCTGGGCATGCAGGGTGTCGATGTCGACCAGTTCCACGTTGGCGGCACGCAGGCTGTCGAGATCCTCGCTGTAGTAAAAACCGAAGGCCTGGTCGTGCGCGATGCCGATGCGCAGCCGCTCGGCAGCGGGTGCCGCCTCAGCCGGAAGCGGGGCGTTCAGCGACGGCGCACTGTCGGCGATCGCCAGCAGCCGGTCGAGATCGACCTGCGCGGCCACGCGTTCGCCGACGTGCCGGATCCGCATGCGCGCGGCGTCCTGCTCGTTGGCCGGCACCAGCCCCAGATGGCGCTCGGCGATCTGCATGCTGGCGTCGTGCTGCACCGCGCCGATCACCTCGACGTCGGTGTAATGCTCGATCACCGCGCGCAGCTTGGACTCGTGGCGGCTGCCGCCGAGGTTGTTGAGGATGACGCCGGCGATGCGGATGTCGGGATCGAATGCCTGATAGCCCAGGATCAATGGCGCCACGCCGCGCGTCATGCCGCGCGCGTCGATCACCAGCACCACCGGCGCGCCCAGCAGCTTGGCGAGCGCGGCATTGCTGTTGCTGCCGTCGAGATCGAGCCCGTCGTAGAGGCCCTTGTTGCCCTCGATCAGGCTGATGCGCGCATTGGCCGCAGCGCGTGCGAACTGCTGCTCGATCTCGCTGCGCTGCATCATGTGGAAATCGAGGTTGTAGCAGGGCCGCTGCGCCGCCATCCCCAGCCACAGCGGATCGATGTAGTCGGGCCCTTTTTTGAAGGGCTGCACCGCATGGCCGCGTGCATGCAGGGCGGCGCACAGACCCAGCGTCAGTGTGGTCTTGCCGGACGATTTGTGGGCAGCCGAAATGAAGACGCGGGGCATTGGAGCCCCGCGCTTCGCTGATTCGTTTGGTTTGTCTTGCTGGTTCATGCGGTCAATCCCCTGCCAGGCGGAGGTCGCCCGGCAGGTTCATGCAATCAGTGTTCCAGCTTGGCGACGGTAGCGTCGTCGAGGCTGGCCGGCAGCAGCCGCAGCACCTTGATCGCGAACACGGTTACGAGCAGTGCGATTGCCACGCCGCCAAGGCCGAGGAAGAGCTCGGGCATGCTGGGCGTGTAGCCATGCACGACGCCGTCATAGAAGCTGCTCTTCTCGATCAGGCCGGGAAACATGTCCAGCGGATAGGCCTGCGCACCGATGATGGTGACGTACATTTGCACCATGCCGCCGAGGATGACGAGCGCACACGCGATCATGATCCAGGTGCGCTGCTTGCCGAGGCCGCTCAGCAGGATCACCAGCGGCACCACGCAGCCGATGACGATCTGACCCACCCAGAACAGCGTGGTGAAGATGCCGCCATCGCGCAGGATGAAGGCTTCCACCGCGTGAAACTTGGTGAAGTAGAGACTGGTCATGTGCTGGACGACGACGAAATACAGCACCGCCGCAACGAACACCACCAGCAGGCTCTTCAGCCGCATCATCACCGCATCGCCCAGCGGACGGCCGGTCCACGCGTAGGCCGCGGCCAGCACCATCAGGTAGATGGCCAGACCGTAGGCAAACGACATGATGATGAACATCGGCGCCAGCATGGCGGTGCCGTACAGTTCACGCGCGACCAGGAAGCCGAACAGCGAGCCGGTACCGGTCGTCAGGGTCAGACGCCAGATGAAGGCCGCGGTGCCCGCCGCCTTCGAGTAGGTCTTGACGCTGCGATCCAGCATGGTCCACAGGTAGATGCCCACCAGGCCGAAGAAGCCGGAATAGAGGAACACGTTCCAGGTGAACATCGACTTGAAGTTGAAGTGCGTCATCGCCACGATCAGGCGGTCGGAACGGCCCAGATCGAGCACCAGCACCAGCAGGCCGCCCAGCATCAGCGCCAGCGACAGGATCGCCGACAGCGGCGCCAGCGGCTTGTACATCGGCTTGTTGAACACCGACGCGATGGACGCGACGTTGAGCGCGCCCGAGGCCGCCACGATCAGGAACACCGCGAACACGTGCGGCAGGCCCCAGACGATCTGGTTGTCCATGCCGGTAATGACGTGGCCGTGGTGGTGCATGGTGTTCCAGGCCAATGCGCCGAACAGGACGAAGAGGCCCAGGCCCCCGAACAGCAGCCAGTACTTCAGGCTGCTGCCCTCTACTTCGCGGAAGGTAATGCTTGCCATGTTGTTTTAGATTCCGTGATAGCGAACGCCAAGATTGAGATTCAGATCGGCACGCACCTGCTTGGTCGGCAGTTCGCGCAGACGCTTCGAAATCTCGCTTTCGGGGTCATTCATGTCGCCGAACAGCAAGGCGTTGTGGCCCGCGGCCGTGCACGCTTCGGCACACGCGGTGTTGCCGTCGCCGCGATCGACCTTCTGCACGCACAGGGTGCAGGATTCGACGCAGCCGATGCCGCGCGGCACATCCGCCTTCTGCGTGTCGTTCAGGGGCTCGTGCACCAGCGAACGCGCCTTGTAGGGGCAGGCCATCATGCAGTAGCGGCAGCCGATGCAGGTGTGGCGGTTGACCAGCACGATGCCGTCGGCGCGCTTGAACGAGGCGCCGGTCGGGCAGACGTCCACGCACGGCGGCTCGGCGCAATGCTGGCACATCATCGGCAGGTTGGTTTCCATCTGCGTCAGCGGATCCTGCAGTTCCAGCTTGCGGATCCACTGCGGCGCCTGCTTGGGATGCGCGCTTTCCGCCACCGGCGTCCAGCCGTTTTCGGTGCTACACGCGGTCACGCAATCATTGCAGCCGGTGGCACACTTGGTCGCGTCGACCAGCATGCCCCAGCGCACGGCGCTGCTGGCGCCCTGCTCTTCGGAACGACCGTGCGCCACTTCGACCAGGATCACGCCGGGCGCAATGGCCAGGCCCGCTGCGGTCGCGGCTGCGGCGCCGATAAAGCGGCGGCGCTCGGGCGAGTTCGGCGTGTTGTCAGACATGGATTTCAATTCGCTCATTGGGCAACCCCGGCCATCTCTTCTGCACTGACCTTGCTGTTCGCCTGGGCGGCCAGTTGGTGCTTGTAGTGTGCCGTTTCGGCATTCAGCGGATGCATCGCCACCGAACCCTGTGGCTTGGTGGAATGGCAATCGAAACAGTCGATCTTCACCGCTGCGTAGCTGTGGCAACTCACGCAGAAATCATCCTTGGCGGCCGCAACACTGCCTGTCTTCTCGCTGGCGTGGCAGTTGATGCATTCCTTGAGGCTGTGCTTCTTGGTGCGCACGCCCTCGATCACGGCCTGGTCACGATGATGGTCCAGGAACTTCATGTGGTTGCGCCGCATGATGTCGGTAGGTTCCACACACTGCTCGCCCTTGACGGCCTTCGTAATCACCGGCTTGGGCGCACCACTGGCCTTGGGCTGGGCTTCCGACCCGGCCCAGGCCAGGGCCGCCGTCGTCAACACGACCGCGCCCACAGCAAGGAGGCGTTTCATTTTGCCTGCCACGCTTAGTCACCCATACCCATGACGATGTAGCCGGTCGGGCAGACGTCTGCACAGATGTGGCAGCCGATGCACTTGCCGTAGTCGGTGTCGACGTAACGACCCACGGTGGGGTTGTCCTTCTTCTTCACCTTGAACACGGCGGTCTGCGGGCAGTACACCACGCAGTTGTCGCATTCGAAACACTGGCCGCAGGACATGCAGCGCTTGGCTTCATCGACGACGGCCTTGTCGGACAGGGCATGCAGGCGCTCTTCGAAGTTGCCCAGTGCGCCTTCCTTGTCCAGCACGGTCACGTCACGGATATGACGCGCGACGTTGGGGAAGTGGCCGAGGAACAGTTCGTTGTGCGGAATGACGTGACGCTGCGAACGGTCTTCAAAGTTGTGCAGGATGTCCTTGCGCTCCGAGGTTCCCAGAACCGCGCCATGGACTTCATTGTATTCGTGGCCGGTTTCGAGCCACTTGCGGATTTCGTCGAAGTGGTGAACGTCAACCTTCGGGCGCTTGTCGAGTTCCTTGCCCTTGAGGAAGGCATCGATGCCGTCGACGGCGATGGAAGCATGGCCGATCGCGGTGGTCAGCAGGTGCGGACGCAGCACGTCGCCGCCGACGAAGATGTGCTCTTTGCCGGGGAAGCGGTAGTTCTTGTCGGCCTTCATCAGGCCGTTGTTGTTGTTGAACTGCTCGAGGCCGGTGAAGTCGACGCCCTGGCCGATCGCGGACACGATCAGGTCGCCCGGCAGGTCACGTTCGGTGCCCTCGACAATCTTGGTTTCCTTGCCTTCCATCACGAAGTCGGCCACGCGCAGGGCGGTGGCACGGCCATTCGCGTCGACCACCACGCCCACCGGGGTGACGCCGCCGATGATTTCGATGCCTTCCTGCTGGGCATGCTCGACTTCGTGCTTGTTGGCGGCCATCTTGTCGATCGTGGCACGCGACACCAGCACCACTTCGGCGCCTTCGCGAGCGGAGATCGAAGCGACGTCGGAGGCCATGTGGCCGGCGATGACGCTTTCCGGACGCTCGTCGTGCGTGCCGGACTTGGTGACATTGCCCAGACGACGGGCAACGGTGGCCACGTCGATCGAGGTATCGCCACCGCCGATGACCACCACGCGGTTGCCGACGTGCTGCAGGCGGCCTTCGTTGAAGGCGCGCAGGAAGGCAACGGCGGTCACGCAGTTGGGCGCTTCGGCGCCGGGCACCGGCAGCGGACGGCCAGCCTGTGCGCCCATTGCCATGAAGATGGCGTCGAATTCCTTCTCGATCTGCTCGAAGCTGACGTCGGAGCCGATGCGGGTCTTCAGACGGGTTTCAACGCCGAGGTCGATGATGCGCTTGATTTCGGCGTCGAGCATTTCACGCGGGGTGCGGAAGCCGGGAATGCCGTAACGCATCATGCCGCCGAGTTCTTCGTGCTCGTCGAAAATGGTCACGCCATGGCCGCGCAGGCGCAGCTGGTAGGCGGCGGCCAGGCCGGCGGGGCCGGCACCGATCACGGCCACTTTCTTGCCGGTTTCGGCTGCGGTCGACGTGTAGGCCATGTTGTTTTCAATGCCCCAGTCGCCGACGAAGTGCTCGACCGAGTTGATGCCTACATGATCTTCAACCATATTCCGGTTACAGCCGGATTCGCACGGTGCCGGGCAGACGCGGCCCATCACGCCCGGGAAGGGATTGGCTTCAGTGATGCGGCGGAAAGCATATTCCTGCCAGGTCACGCCTGCGGGCGGCTTCTCGATGCCACGCACGATGTTCAGATAACCGCGAATGTCTTCGCCGGCCGGGCACGAACCCTGGCAAGGCGGCGTGGAAAGCACGTATTCCGGGCACTTGTGCGTCCAGCTCGACTGGAAAATCCGGTCCTGGTTGGAGCGGAAGTCAGCCTCTGACTCACCGTCCTTATAACGACGCCATGTAACGCCTTCGGTTTTTGCTTTGTTCGTCGTGACAGCCATGTTGGTTCTCCTAACGCCTACGTAACTAAAGATAGATAAATCGCAATCTTCCGGACCGGGCTCAGTCCAGTTTGATCGCCTTGCTGACCAATTGATGTACCCCGCCCACCATGCTCATGTCGAAGCCATACTTGGGCAAAACCTTGGTGAACTGTGCCTTGCAGATGGCGCAGATCGTGGCCATGAAGTTGACCTGGTGTTCCTTGACCACGTTGTTCAGCGCGGTCACCCGCGGCAGTGCGCCCTTGACCCGGACTTCCATCAGGTCGTCGGTCAGCAGGCCGCCGCCGCCGCCGCAACAGAAGGTGGACTCGTAAATCGTGTCGTCCGCCATGTTGTGGAAATTGTTCACCACCGACTGGATCAGTTCGCGCGGGATGGTGAACTGGCCGCCCGGCTCGGTCCCCATGCGCGATGCGCGCGCCACGTTGCACGAGTCGTGATAGGTCACCACCAGGTCGTCGTTCTGCGACGGGTCGACCTTGATCCTGCCCGACTTGATCAGATCGTTGGTCAGTTCGCAAATGTGCTGCGGCTGCGGATAGGTCGGATCGAGCTGCTTCTGCAGTTCGATCGAGAACGGGTCATTGCCGCCATAGCCGATGCCGGTCAGCGTGTTCCAGAAGCTGTAGGCAACGCGCCAGGCGTGGCCGCACTCGCCGACCACGATGCGCTTGACGCCGAGTTCCAGCGCGGCGTCGCGGATGCGCATGGCGACCTTGCGCATGGTCTCGTAGTTGCCGTTGAAGAGGCCGAAGTTGCCGGCTTCCGATGCATGCGAGGACAGCGTCCAGTTGATGCCGGCGGCGTGGAACACCTTGGCGTAGCCGATCAGCGATTCCACATGCGGTTCGGAAAAAAAGTCGGCGGACGGCGTGACCAGCAGCACTTCTGCGCCTTTCACGTCAAGCGGCAACTTGACCGGCACACCGGTGTCGGCCTCGATGTCCTCTTCCAGGCCTTCCAGCGTGTCTTCCAGTGCGGGGCCGGGCAGACCGAGGTTGTTACCGATCTTCTGCACCTTGCCCAGAATCTCGTTCGAATACTTCTGCCCCATGCCGACGTGGTTGAGGATCTCGCGGCCGGCCATGGTGATCTCGGCGGTGTCGATGCCGTATGGGCAGAACACTGAGCAGCGGCGGCATTCCGAGCACTGGTGGTAATAGCTATACCAGTCGTCGAGGATGTCCTTGGTCAGGTCCTTGGCGCCGACCAGCTTGGGAAACAGCTTGCCCGCGGTGGTGAAATAGCGGCGGTAGACCTGGCGCATCAGATCCTGGCGCGCCACCGGCATGTTCTTCGGGTCCGCGGTGCCAATGTAGTAGTGGCACTTGTCGGTGCAGGCGCCGCAATGCACGCAGGCGTCGAGGAAGACCTTCAGCGAGCGGTACTTGCCCAGCAGATCGCCCATTTTGTCGATGGCGCGCTCTTTCCAGTCCTCGCCCAGTTCATGCGGGTAGCCCATGAAATCCTGAACCGGCTTGCCGGCGAGGAAGGACTTGGCATGCGCCATCGAGCCTTCCCGCAGCTTGGGAATCTCGATCTCGTCCTTGAGTTCTGGAATGTCAAATTCAGCAGCAGCCACTTGAGAGTCCTTTGTCCGTACTTGGGTGTTCGTTAATCGATGTCAACGAATCAGTTGTTCTGATCGAGGCGAGCCGCCCACGCCGCCACATGGCGATGCTCGCGCGGGTTGTCGGCCTGGTTGCGCGTCGGGCTGAAGAACAGGCCCGGCGCGTGCAGCAGCTTGCTGATCGGGAAGATCACCATCAGCAGCGCCACCAGTGCAAGGTGGACCAGCAGGATCGGATCCTGCGGAACCGGCTGCACATCCAGATACATCAAGCCCATGAAGAACGCCTTGAGTGCCACGATGTCGGTATGGGCGACAAAGGTCATCAGCATGCCGGAGACGCCGATCGCAATCAGCAGTACCAGCATCAGGTAATCGGACGGCGTCGAGATGTAGCGCACGCGATCGACCAGGAAGCGGCGTGCCAGCAGGCCGGCCAGGCCGATCACCATCATGATGCTGGCGTATTTGCCGAACGGCTGCACGATGCCGACCCAGAACCACACCGGCTCGGCGAAGTAGCGCAGATGGCGCGCCAGCACCAGCAGCAGGCCGAAGTGGAACAGCCAGCCGAACACCCAGATCCATTTGTTGGATTTGAACAGCGACTCGAACAGCACGACTTCCTTCGCCATCCGGTAAACGACGCCCTTCTGCGTCGTCGGCGCAGGCGTGGTCGGGATCTTCAGCGGCGCAGGTGTGCGGCTGTAATCAAAAATCTTGTAGCCCAGGCCCACCACCAGCAGCAGGGTGGCGATGTAGAACATCCCGGCATAAATCATCGTCACAGTAGACAAACCCTATCTCCTAAAAGACTCCGATCCCCACGCGCTGAAACGCGCACAGAATCGTATGCCCTAACAACGTTGTGTTTACGAATCAAACGCATGCCCGGCACAGGCCGGCCGCATTCGATTGGGAAACACAGTCCGAAATCGGAGTCGCCCCGGAAATTCCCCGGGGCGACCCGACGGGTTTACAGCTTAGATACAGCCGGTCGGCTTGGGCAGGCCAGCGATCTTGCAAGCCTGCTTGGCGGGGCCGTAGGGGAACAACTCGTACAGGTACTTGTTGTTGCCTTTCTCAGGGCCGAGCTTCTTGCCGATTGCCTTGGTCAGAACGCGAACAGCGGGAGCGATCTGGTATTCGGCGTAGTACTCACGCAGGAAGTTGACCACTTCCCAGTGGCTGTCGGTCAGGTCGACCTTCTCTTCGACAGCCATGTACTTGGCGATGTCTTCGTTCCACTGCGACAGGTCGACCAGATAGCCTTCCTCGTCGACTTCGACTTCCTTACCGGCGATGTTCACCATGGGCATAGCAATACTCCTTTGATTAAAAGTTACAGCCAAGACTGACAGTTGCTGTGCTCTGCGACCAGATCCACAAAACCGCCGTAATCCACGACATTGACTCCGTCCAGCACACGCCCGGCCATGCCGCGCGCTGCCAGATCAGGACCGAGTGCGTAAATCTTGAGGTCAGCCGCTGCTGCCTGGATTTTCGCCGCTGCCGCGTTGCCGTTCGTCGCCGCGTAAACCGCGTCTTCGATCAACAAAACAGCAGAACCTTTGGTGGCCATGCGCAGGCAGCTTTCCAGCGAACTGCGCTCAGCGGCCGATTTGTTCACAATATGCAGCATGTCTATCCCCTTAGAAGCTGATCACGACGTCTTGCTCTGCCATGAGATTGGCCATCTCATCGACGGCGAGCACCGTCACATCCACAATCAGGTCATCTTCGGTCAGACCGCGTGCATCCATCGATGCCTGATCGACATACAGCTTCTCGATGTCGTAGCCTTCCAGCGCACGGTAGGTCTTGGAGAAATCCTTGACCTCGATGCCCTTGCTGTCGATGCCCTTCATCAACTGGTACACACCGTCATCGGTGAAGACCATGCTCACATCCTGATCGAAAGCAGCGGTAATCAGCACCACTTCCAGACCTTCCAGCGCGTACACGGTACCGTGCGGCGCCTTGCGGTTCAGGAACATGAATTTCTTGACGATGCCGGAGCCGTCATCCATATCATCCATATCGCTCATCTCGTTATTCCTCAATCACCGAACGTCACGAGACGATCGTACTGAATACCCATTTCCACCAGCTGACCCAGACCGGAAATCCGGAAGCCGGGCGCCAGAACGTCGTCATTGATGCCGCGACGCTGTGCGGCAGCCACACACACGACCAGATCGACGCCGTGGTCGGCAGCCAGCTTGGACCAGCGCGCGGAGACGTTGCGGTCATCCTGCGGCGGCGTTGCCAGGCGGGTGGAGTTGTTCACGCCGTCATGGTAGAAAAAAACACGCGGAACCGTGTGACCCTTCTCGATCGCCGTGCGGGCGAAGAGATACGCGGTGTCACTGGCCTGATGGGTGTAAGGCCCTTCGTTTACAAGAATGCCGAATTGCATGGCTAGCTCTAACTCCGAAAAATCCAGTCATTGTTATCAAGCGTCCGCCGCAGCCAGGCTGCGGCGGCGCTGACAGCTTCCCAAACCGCTTAGAAGCGGATGTGCGCGGACGCGTTCAGGTTGGCACGACCGCCACGCCAGTTATCGATGTGATACTTGGTGAAGGGCAGGCCGGTCTTCTCGAAGAATGCGGGCCAGCCAATGCGGTCGATCCAGTCGATCATGCGCTCCCACGGCTTGCCGTCTTCCTTGTAGGTGGCGAGGATCTTCTTGACGACTTCAGCCACTTCCGGCCAACGCGGTGCGTTGTTCGGAAGACCCGAAGCAACCAGCTTGTGGAAGGTCGGCTTGGAGCGGGCGTTGGAGTTCTTGCCGCCCACCCAGATCGCGATCTTGGAGTGCTCGGGATCGTTGATCTGCATCGGCGGGCACGGGGGGAAGCAGGCGCCGCAGCAGATGCACTTCTTCTCGTCGACTTCCAGCGAGGGCTTGCCGTTCACCAGCGCGGGGCGGATCGCAGCCACCGGGCAGCGTGCCACGACGGAGGGACGCTCACACACGTTGGCAACCAGATCGTGGTTGATCTTCGGCGGCTTGGTGTGCTGAACGATGATGGCGATGTCGGCCTGGCCGCCGCAGTTGATTTCGCAGCATGAGGTCGACAGCTTGACGCGGTTGGGCATCTCGCATTTGACGAAGTCGTCGTACAGCTCGTCCATCAGCGCCTTCACCACGCCGGAAGCGTCGGTGCCGGGGATGTCGCAGTGCAGCCAGCCCTGGGTGTGCGCAATCATGGACACCGAGTTGGCGGTACCACCGATGGGGTAGCCCTTGTCGTTCAGCGCCTTGATCAGCGGCTCAACCTTGGAACCATCAGCCACCATGTATTCGATGTTGGAACGCGCGGTGAAACGCACGAAACCGTCGCCATACTGGTCGGCGATGTCGGCCAGTTCGCGGATGGTGTAGTGATCCATCTGACGCTGGGTGCCGGCCTTGACCGTCCAGATTTCGTCGCCGGATTCAGCGCGGTGATACAGGACACCCGGCTTCGGATGGCTGTGGAAAGACCACTTGCCATAGTTCTTCACCATCACGGGGTGCATGTAGGGCATCGGATCCGGTGCGCCGGATTCGATAGGCGGACGTAGTTCTGCCATGTTTTATCTCCAACTGATTTAATGCACGGACCCCAGTTCGCACCAGGATCCGCGGTAAACGAAACTTAAGCGGCGGACTGCTTGTACTCGTTCCACTTCTCGACCTGCTCGTCCCAGTCGTCGGAACGGAAGTAAGGGTTGGAACGCGGCGAGCTGATCATGTTGGGATC
>Ga0299912_10000117_pt1 | contig 90400 bp, 98 predicted proteins | sample RVTome_2_FD_207667 | JGI IMG/M metagenome (GOLD analysis project Ga0299912, IMG submission 207667) | Soil microbial communities from uranium-contaminated site in the Upper Colorado River Basin, Wyoming, United States - RVT95D214 (version 2) ... | reverse complement strand
CGATAGGCGCTATCGCGGCGTGGACGCCGCTCCTACGTTCTCACACCGCCACCTTCGCCGTCGCCAGCTGCTGCCGGAACGCGTCCGTCAACGCCGGCAGGATCTGCATCGCGTTGCCGACGATGCCGTAGGTGGCGAAGTCGAAGATCGGCGCGTTGGGGTCGCTGTTGATCGCGATGATCACGTCCGAACTCTCCATGCCGACGCGGTGCTGGATGGCGCCGGAGATGCCGGCGGCGATGTAGAGCTTGGGGCGCACGGTCTTGCCGGACTGGCCGACCTGGCGCTCGAGGTCGACCCAGCCGGCCTGCACCACCGGGCGCGTGGCCCCGACCTCGGCGCCGAGCACCTTGGCCAGGTCCCAGATGAGCTGGAAGTTTTCCGGCCGCTTCATGCCGCGCCCGCCGGACACGATGATGTCGGCGAAGGGCAGCTGCGGCTTGCCGGCGAGGTTGTCGGGAATGTATTCCAGCACCTTGGTGACGATGTCGGTCTCGATCATGCCGAGCGGATGTTCGGTGATGCTGCCGCTGCGGGTCTCGTCCTTCTTCGGCATGCTCATCACGCGCGGCCGCACCGTGGCCATCTGCGGGCGGTAGTTGAGGGTGACGATGGTGCACAGGAGGCTGCCGCCGAAGGTCGGGCGGGTGGCCGCGAGGCTGCGGTTCTCCATGTCGATGTTGAGCTCGGTGCAGTCGGCGGTCAGCCCGGTCTGCAGGGTGGTGGCGACGCTGCCGGCGAGGTCGCGGCCGAGCGTGGTGGCGCCGAGCAGCAGGATTTCCGGCTCATAGGCGTTGACCAGATCGGTCAGCCCTTTGGTGAAGGGCTGGTTGCGGTAGTCGCCCAGCAGCGGGTCTTCCATCAGGTAGCAGAGGTCGGCGCCGTAGTGGAACGCCTCCTGGCAGAAGCGCCGGGTCTGGATGCCGGGCGCGCCCATCACCACGCCGGCCAGCGGCACGCCGAGCTTGTCGGCCAGCTTGCGGCCTTCGCCCATCAGTTCCCACGACACCGGGTGGGCGACGCCGCGCTCGTGCTCGACGAACACCCACACCCCCTTGTAGGACGCCAGGCGCGGGTCCAGTTCGAATTTGCGCCGTCCGGCGGGTTTCTTTTGTTCGGTTGTTTCGCTCATGTCGCGAGTCCTTTAGGCTAAAAATCTTTCACCACAGAGACACAGAGGCACAGAGAAAAACCAGGAGGCAAGAATTACCCTCGATCAAGCCATGCGCTTGCTGTGTCATTGCAGTAATAGGGTTTTGCATTTCTCCGTGCCTCTGTGTCTCTGTGGTGAACATGTTTTTCTATGCTGCGTTTTTGCCGATTTCTTCCGCCAGGTTCGGATGTTTGGTGAACATCTTCGCCAGCAGGGTGACGGCGAGGTCCTTCGGCTCCCGGCTTTCGCAGTCGATGATCTCGGCGCGCTGCAACTTCGGCTGCGGGGCGAACACCTTGCTCACGATGGTGGGCGAGCCCTTGAGGCCGATCTTCGTCACGTCCTCGATGCCGGCGGCGTCCTTGTCCCACTGCTTCAACGGGTAGCGCGCGGCGCGGAACATGTTGGACATGGTGGCGAAGCGCATCTCGTTGGTGCCTTCGAGCATGGTGATCAGGCAGGGCAGCTGGGTCTGCAGCACCTGCACGCCGCCTTCGGCGCGGCGGTGCAGGGTGATTTCGCGCTTCTCCAGGTCGAGCTCGACGATCTTCGAGACGTAGGTCAGCAGCTGCAGGTCCATGCGCTTGGCGATGCCGGGGCCGACCTGGGCGGTGTCGCCGTCGATGGTCTGCTTGCCGGCGAACACGATGTCCACCGGCATGTCTTCCTGGATTTTCTTGATGGCGGAGGCCAGCGCGAAACTGGTGGCCAGGGTGTCGGAGCCGGCGAAGGCGCGGTCGGTCACCAGGATGGCGTCGTCGGCGCCGAAGGAAATGGCCTTGCGCAGCGCGGCTTCCGCTTGCGGCGGGCCCATGCACAGCACGGTGACGCGGGCGCCGTATTCGTCCTTCAGCCGCAGCGCCTCTTCCAGCGAGAACAGGTCGTAGGGATTGACGATGGCCGGCACGCCCTGGCGCATGATGGTGTTGGTCACCGGGTGCACGCGGATCTGCGCGCTGTCCGGAACCTGCTTGATGCAAACGACGATATGCATGATGGACCGCTCCTTAAACGCGCGACGGCAGCGCCGTGCGCAGGCTGTCGAGCGAGACGTGCTGCTTGCCGTCGGTGTCCTGGAACACCTTGAACACCTTCTCCTGCGCCGGGGTGGATTTCACGAAGTCGCTGTAGGCCTTGGTCAGCAGCTCCTTGCACACGCCGTGCAGGGTGTTGTCGTCCATCGACTCGGTGCCCGGCGTCGCCCGCAGGTACTGGTTGAAGCGCTTCAGGATGTGCAGCCGGTTCACGTTGACGACGGATTGTTCGTAGGACACCTGGAAATAATCCAGGAACTCTTCGGCCGCCGAGAAGCGGGTCATGTGTTTCAGTAGGTCGCTCATGGTTTGTCCGATGCTCTTTTCGTTTCAGTGGGTCATTTCAGTGGGTAGCCCGCTTCAGGCTCGCCGCGACGTGAGCCGGATCGCAGGTTTCGGTGCAGGTGACGCAGTCGTTCGTCGCCGGGAGCGCTTGCGCCTCGGCGGACACGCCCAGGTGCTTCTCCAGATAGGCGATGCGGTCGAGCAGGCAGGAAATCGCCTTGCCCACCGGGTCGGGCATCAGGTGGTGGTCGAGGTCGATGCCCTGTTGCGTAATGCGGCGTTGGCTCTCCGGCAGCACCACGCGGCCGGGGATGCCGACCACCGTCATGCTGTCCGGCACGTCCTGGATCACCACCGAATTGGCGCCGACGCGCGCGCCGCGGCCGACCGTGATGGGGCCGAGGATCTTGGCGCCGGCGCCCACCACCACGCCGTCGCACAGGGTGGGGTGGCGCTTGCCGGGATTCCAGGAGACGCCGCCGAGGGTAACTCCGTGATAGAGCGTGACGTCGTCGCCGACCTCGGCGGTTTCGCCGATGACGACGCCGCAGCCGTGGTCGATGAAGAAGCGGCGGCCGATCGTGGCGCCCGGATGGATGTCGATCTGGGTGAACATGCGCGTGAAGAAGCTCGCGAAGCGCGCCGCATAGCGCCAGCCGCGGCCCCACAGGGCGTGGCTGATGCGATGCCAGAAGAGGGCGTGGATGCCGGGATAGGTGGTAACGACTTCCCAGGTGGTGCGCGCGGCCGGGTCGCGCTGGAACACGCAGGCCACGTCTTCGCGCAGCAGGGCGACGAGGCCGGGGGCGGGTTCCGGGGTGCTCAGGAGTTCGCGGTCGATCATCACGGTCATGGTGGGTTCCTCCCGGTCAGGACTGCGCATGCGCGCGCGGCATGGCTTCCAGATAGAAGCGTTCGAGGTCGGCCGAATCCGGCGTCCGCTTGGTGGCGACGGCGTGCTGACGGATGCGCGCGAGCATCGCCTTGGCCTCGAACTCGGTGAGCACGATGCCGATGCCGGCGTAGGCCTGCATCACAGCATGCGAGCCCGAGTGCTTGCCGAGCACCAGCGTGTGGGTGCGGCCGACGTCCTCCGGATTCACGCCCTGGTAGTTGAGCGGGTTCTTGATCAGGCCGTCCACGTGGATGCCGGATTCGTGGCTGAACACGGCATCGCCGACGATGCTCTTGTTCGCCGGAACCGGGCGGCCCGATGCGATCGCCACCAGGCGCGAGATTTCCGGGAAGTGGCGGCTGTCGATACCGGTTTCGAAGTGGTAGAGGTGATGCATCGCAGTGACCGACTCTTCCAGCGCCGCGTTGCCGGCGCGCTCGCCCAGGCCGTTCACGGTCGTGTTGATGTGGGTGGCGCCGGCCAGCACCGCAGCCAGCGTGTTCGCCGTGGCCAGTCCCAGATCGTTGTGCGCGTGCATTTCCAGTTCGAGATCGGTCGCTTCCCGCAACTGGTTGATGCGTTTGAAGGTGGCGAATGGATCCAGCAGGCCGAGCGTGTCGGCGAAGCGGAAGCGCCGCGCGCCGGCGCACTGGGCCGCATCGACCACGCGCAGCAGGAAGTCGATGTCGGCGCGCGAAGCGTCCTCGCCGCCGACGCAGACGTCCATGCCCAGGTCCAACCCGAGGCCGACGAAGCGGGTGATGGTGTCCAGCACCCAGTCGCGGTCGCGCCCCAGCTTGTGGCGGATCTGGATATCGGAAACGGGGATGGACAGATTCACGATGTGCACACCGCAGCTGGCGGCGGCGGTGAGATCGGGTTCGCACATGCGCCCCCACACCATCAACTGCGAAGGCAATCCCAGGCTGGCGATGGCGAGAATGCTCTCGCGCTCTTCCGCCCCCATGACCGGGATGCCGACTTCCATTTCCGGCACACCGGCGGCGGCCAGGGCGCGCGCGATGGCGATGCGTTCTTCGGCGGTAAAGGCCACGCCGGCGGTCTGCTCACCGTCGCGCAGGGTCGTGTCGTTTACCACTACAGAAGGATTCGCCATGTTTGCTCCGAAGATGATTCGCTTACAACTAGCGATCAGCAAGGGGCATGCCAACGGAAATTGTTGCTTCCAATCAGCGTGTTACGTGTTCAGGCGGATAGGGGGCGCGCAGCCGGAACCGACATTTGTCGGGGATTGTAGGGATTGCGACAGACGGAGAGGGAGGCAAAAAATCCCGCGCATGCCTAACCGGTTTTGTAGGAGCGGCGTCCACGCCGCGATCGCCGCCGGGGCTCAATCGCGCCTTGGAAGGCGCTCCCACAAACGGCGCCCTCGCCGCGATTTTTTTGCCTGAGCTAAGCAGCCACTGCCGTTTGCAGCGGCTCCACCGCATAACCCAGATCCGCGGCGACGGCCGGATGCATGACCTGGCCGCGAAACACGTTGAGGCCGTCCCGCAGGCCGGGATTGTCCTGCAGCGCCCGCGCCCAGCCCTTGTCGGCGAGTTCCAGCACGAGCGGCAGCGTGGCCTGCGTCAGCGCCAGGGTGGCGGTGCGTGCCACCGCTCCCGGCATGTTGGTGACGCAGTAATGCACGACGCCATGTTCGACATAGGTGGGGGCTGAGTGCGTGGTGGGACGCGAGGTCTCGGCGCAGCCGCCCTGGTCGATGGCGATGTCCACCAGGGCCGAGCCCGGTTTCATCGTCTTCACCATGGCCTGTGTCAGCAGTTGGGGCGCGCGCTTGCCCGGGATGAGCACGGCGCCGATGACCAGATCGGCCTCGCGCACGAGTTCGGCAACGGCGGCGGGTTCGGAAAAACGCGTTTTCACGCGCATGCCGAAGACGTCGTCGAGGTGGCGCAGGCGTGCCAGGTCGACGTCCAGCACCGTGACCTCGGCGCCGAGGCCGAGCGCCATCTTCGCCGCATTGAGGCCGGACGCGCCGCCGCCGAGGATGAGCACCTTGCCGGGCACCACGCCCGGCACTCCGCCGAGCAGCACGCCGCTGCCGCCGTTGGCGATCTGCAATGCCGTCGCACCGGCCTGCACCGCGAGGCGGCCGGCCACCTCCGACATGGGGGTCAGCAGCGGCAGATTGCCCTTGGCATCGGTGACGGTCTCGTAGGCGATGCCGATGACTTTGCGCTCGAGCAGGCCGCGCGTCAGTTCCGGCTCGGGCGCGAGGTGCAGGTAACAGAACAGGAGCTGGCCTTCGCGCAGCAGCGCCACTTCCGATGGCTGCGGTTCCTTCACCTTGACGACCATGTCGCAGCCGTAGACCTGGTTGCGGCCCGTGATCATGGCGCCGGCCGCCTCGTACAGCGCGTCGCCGAAACCGATGCGCGCGCCGGCAAAGGTTTCCACCAGCACTTGATGGCCATGTGCGATCAGCGCGCTCACCCCTGCGGGCGTCACGCCGACGCGGTATTCATGGTCCTTGATCTCCTTTGGGATGCCGATGCGCATGATGTGCTCCTTCTTACAAAATCAGCCTGTCATTGCGAGCAAGGCGAAGCAATCCAGTGCTTTAATTGGCAAGTAATTTCTGGATTGCCGCGTCGCTGCGCTCCTCGCAATGACGACTCGCTCAGGGCTTCGTTAGGATGGGGAAGAAAATTTGATCCTCTGGTCTCAATGCCCTTCCTTGACCATGTTGATCGAGTACCTGGGTATCTCGATCACCAGGTCGGCGCCGTCGACGATGGCCTGGCAGGCGAGGCGCGATTGCGGCTCCAGGCCCCAGGCCTTGTCGAGCAGGTCGTCTTCCAACTCGGTGCTGGGGTTCAGCGAGGCGTAGCCTTCGCGCACAATGACGTGGCAGGTGGTGCAGGCGCAGGACTTTTCGCAGGCATGGTCGAGCTCGATTCCTGCGGCGAGCAGGCTGTCGCAGAGGGTGGCGCCGGTTTCGGCGTCCAGCGCTGCGCCGTCCGGACACAGGCTTTCGTGCGGCAGTACGATGAGTTGCGGCATGGTGCAGTGTCTCGTTAGGCCTCGATCGCATCCAGCCGCCGGCCGGTCAGGGCGCGCTGGATGCTCGCGTCCATGCGGCGGGCGGCGAACTGGGCGGTGGCCCGGTTGAGCGAGTCGGCCGCGCGCTTGATGGCGATGTGGTCCAGGCCGTTCAGCAGCACACGCAGGGTCTCCATCGCGCGGTCGATGGTGACCCGCTCCACCTCGGACAACAATTGCCTGCCATCCAGGTCCAGCGCCGCCTGCGTGGCCTCGATCAGGCGCAGGCCGTCCACCCGCTGCTCGCGGAGGTTGCGCGCGGCCATATCATTTTGGGCGTTGCTGAAGGAGTCCTGCAGCATGCGTGCGATTTCGTCGTCGCCCAGGCCGTAGGAAGGCTTGACCTCGATGGTGGCCTGCACGCCGCTGGTCTGCTCATGGGCGGACACCGACAAGAGGCCGTCGGCATCGACCTGGAAAGTGACGCGGATGCGCGCCGCACCCGCCACCATGGGCGGAATGCCGCGCAGTTCGAAACGGGCCAGCGAGCGGCAGTCGCCGGTCAGCTCGCGTTCGCCTTGCAGCACGTGGATGCTCATCGCGGTCTGGCCGTCCTTGAAGGTGGTGAAATCCTGGGCGCGCGTGACCGGGATGGTGGCGTTGCGCGGAATGACTTTTTCCACCAGCCCGCCCATGGTTTCGAGGCCGAGCGACAGCGGAATCACGTCCAGCAGCAGCCAGTCGTCGGTTTTGCGGTTGCCCACCAGCATATTGGCCTGCATGGCGGCGCCCAGCGCCACGACCTTGTCGGGATCGAGGTTGGTGAGCGGCTCGCGCCCGAAGAAGTCCGCCACTGCGCTGCGCACGTGGCGCATGCGGGTGGAACCGCCGACCAGCACCACGCCGTCGATGTCCGCGACGCCGAGGCCGGCGTCGCGCAGCGCCTTGCGGGTGGGGCCGATGGTTTTCGCGATCAGGCCGGCGGTGAGCGCGAAGAAAGCCTCGGCGCTCAGGGTCAGGTCCAGCGCCATGCCGGAGGAGAGCGTGGCGCTGATGCGCGCCTCGTCATGCCCGGTGAGGGTTTCCTTGGCTTTGCGCGCCAGACTCAACAACAGGCGGGCATCCATGGCCGTAGTATCAGCGATGCCGCTCTGCTCGACGATCCAGCGATAGATGCATTCGTCGAAATCGTCGCCGCCCAGCGCGGAATCGCCGCTCGTGGCGACCACCTCGAAGAGGCCTTGCCGCAGGCGCAGGATGGAAATATCGAAGGTGCCGCCGCCCAGGTCGTAGATGCAGAAGGTGCCCTGCGATTCATTGTCCAGGCCGTACGCGATCGCAGCCGCGGTCGGCTCGTTCAAGAGCCGCAGCACGTTGACGCCGGCCAGCCGCGCGGCATCCTTGGTGGCCTGGCGCTGGGCGTCGTCGAAGTAGGCCGGGACCGTGATGACCGCGCCGGTGAGGTCGCCGCCGAGCGCCGCTTCGGCGCGGCTGCGCAGGGTCTTGAGAATTTCGGCCGAGACTTCCACCGGGCTTTTTACGCCGGCGCGGGTTTCCAGACGCAGCATGCCAGGGGCGTCGACGAAGCGGTAGGGCGTCGCGGCCGCATCCTGCACGTCCTTCAGGCCGCGCCCCATGAAGCGTTTGACCGAGACGATGGTGTTGTGGGGGTCGTCGCTCTGGCGCAACTGCGCATCCAGCCCGACTTGCGGGCTGCCGTCCTGCACGTAGCGCACCACCGACGGCAGCAGGGCACGGCCTGCTTCGTCCTCCAGCACGTCCGCCGCACCGCTGCGCACGGTGGCGACCAGGGAGTTGGTGGTGCCCAGATCGATGCCGATGGCCAGCCGGTGCTGGTGGGGATCCGCACATAAACCGGGTTCTGCAATCTGGAGGAGGGCCATGGTTTTTTTCCTTGTGTTCAGATAAAGGCATTCACTGCAAAACCCTGAAGGGAAGCACTGAATAAGGCGGTCATTGCGAGGAGCGCAGCGACGCGGCAATCCAGAAGTCGATTGCTAATCAACACGCTGGATTGCTTCGCTTCGCTCGCAATGACAAGCCAATAGACCTGTTCGGGGCGTCCCAATCTGAGTCGACGATGTTTCACTTTTGCAAACCTCCGTGTCCTCTGCGGTTCAAGCCTGCTTGCTCGTTCAAACGTTGAAGCTTTCCCCGCAGCCGCAGGTGTTCTTCACGTTGGGGTTGTTGAACTTGAAGCCTTCGTTCAAGCCCTCGCGCACGAAATCCAGCTCGGTGCCGTCGAGGAAGGACAGGCTCTTGGGATCGATCAGCACCGTGACGCCACCGGACTCGAAGGAAATGTCATCGGGCAGGCTCTCGTCCACGAACTCGAGCGTGTAGGCCATGCCGGAACAGCCGCTGGTGCGCACACCCAGGCGCAGGCCGATGCCTTTGCCGCGCTGGGCAAGAAATTTCTGGATCCGGTCGGTGGCGCTTGCTGACAGCGTAATGGCCATGCTCAGGCTCCTTATACGGAAAACGAACTGCCGCAGCCGCAGGTGGACGCGGCATTCGGGTTGTTGATCACAAAACGCGCGCCGTCGAGGCTTTCCTGGTAATCGATCTCGGCGCCCATCAGATACTGGAAGCTCATCGGGTCGATCAGCAGCACCACGCCGCATTTCTCCACCACGGTGTCGTCCTCGCCGCTGTTCTCGTCGAACGTGAAGCCGTACTGAAAGCCGGAACAACCGCCGCCGGAAACCGAGACGCGCAGCTTGAGCGCGGCATTGCCTTCGTCCTCGATCAGTTCCTTGACCTTGATCGCGGCGGCGTCGGTGAATACGACCGGGCTAAGTGTTTGCGTTTCCATGTTGATCTCCAGTGGGTGCGGCGTCAGGCGGCTTTCGGATCGCAGGAGGCGTAGCCTTCCGTGGCGATTTCGTGTTTGTTGCGATAGTCCAGAACCGCTGCCTTGATGGCATCCTCGGCCAGGATCGAGCAGTGGATCTTGACCGGCGGCAGCGCCAGTTCCTCGGCGATTTCGGTGTTCTTGATGGCCAGCGCCTGGTCCAGGGTCTTGCCCTTGACCCATTCGGTCACCAGCGAGGAAGACGCGATGGCGGAGCCGCAGCCGTAGGTCTTGAAGCGCGCTTCCTCGATCACGCCGTCGTCGTTCACCTTGATCTGCAGCTTCATCACGTCGCCGCAGGCCGGGGCGCCGACCATGCCGGTGCCGACCGACGCGTCGTCCGCGGTGAAGCCGCCGACGTTGCGGGGGTTCTCGTAGTGGTCCAGTACCTTGTCGCTGTATGACATTTCGTTCTCCTTAGTGGGCCGCCCACTGCACGGTGTTCAGATCGATGCCGGCGCAGTGCATGTCCCACAGCGGGGACAGTTCGCGCAGCTTGCTCACGTGCTTGTGGATCAGTTGCACCGCGTAGTCGACTTCTTCCTCGGTGGTGAAGCGGCCGATGGAGAAGCGGATCGAGCTGTGTGCCAGTTCGTCGTTGCGGCCCAGCGCCTTCAGCACGTAGGAGGGCTCGAGGCTGGCCGAGGTGCAGGCCGAGCCGCTGGAGACCGCCAGGTCCTTGATCGCCATCATCAGCGATTCGCCTTCGACGAAATTGAAGCTCGCGTTCAGGTTGTGCGGCACGCGGCGCAGCATGTCGCCGTTCAGATGCACTTCGTCCAGCGTGCTGATGCCCGCCCACAGCTTGTCGCGCAGGTAGCGGATGCGTTCGTTCTCGGTGGCCATTTCCTCGGCCGCGATGCGGAAGGCCGCGCCCATGCCGACGATTTGGTGGGTGGCCAGCGTGCCGGAACGCATGCCGCGCTCATGGCCGCCGCCGTGCATTTGCGCCTCGATCCGGATGCGCGGCTTGCGCCGCACATAGAGGGCGCCGATGCCCTTCGGCCCGTAGGTCTTGTGGGCGGAGAAGGACATCAGGTCGACTTTCAGCCGGCCAAGGTCGATCGGCGCCTTGCCGGTGGACTGTGCGGCATCCACATGGAACAGCACGCCCCTGGCGCGGCAGAGTTCGCCGATGGTGTCGATGTCCTGGATCACGCCGATCTCGTTGTTCACGTGCATGACCGAGGCGAGAATGGTGTCGGGGCGAATGGCAGCCGCGAATTTGTCCAGGTCGAGCAGGCCGTTCGGCTCGGGGTCGAGGTAGGTGACTTCGAAGCCCTGCCGCTCCAGTTCGCGCATCGGGTCGAGCACGGCCTTGTGCTCGGTGCGCACGGTGATCAGGTGCTTGCCCTTGCCCTTGTAAAACTGCGCCGCGCCCTTGATGGCGAGGTTGTCCGACTCGGTCGCGCCCGAGGTCCAGACGATTTCTTTGGGATCGCAGTTGACCAGACCGGCCACCTCTTCGCGCGCCTGTTCCACCGCCTTCTCCGCGTCCCAGCCGAAGGCGTGCGAGCGCGACGCCGGATTGCCGAATTTTTCCGTCAGGTAGGGAATCATCCGCTCCGCCACGCGGGGGTCGACCGGCGTCGTTGCGGAGTAGTCGAGATAAATGGGCACCTTGGGCATGAACGTCTCGCTTTGTTGGCTTGCGTTAAGCGGTGGGTGTGACGCACCGCGGCTACGCTTCCTGTAAAGCAACTCATGTGCCATGCGGACAGAACGCTGCCAAGTCGCTGAAAAAACACGGAAAAATCCATGCGAGCAGGAGTGGCCGCGTGTGTGGGGTTTGTAAGTTTTGCGACAAAGGGGATTTTGCGGGTGCCCGTTGTGAGTCGTCTTCCACGGCGCAATCACATCCACCGACTCCCCCCTGTAGGAGTGGCGCCCTCGCCGCGATGCCGTGGTTGTTGCGACGTACGAAAATCGCGGCGAGGGCGCCGCTCCTACACTTCCACCGCCCCTGTAGCATTCACGACACACTGCGTGCGGCGCGCAATCCGCTTATTTCCATGCCGCATCATGGACTTAGGCGGTTTGAAGCGGCTGGCATCGCTCTTGCAACAGCAGGCTTGATCGACTTTCTTTCAACCCTTGCAAAGAGCACACCATGACCACGCTAGACCAGACCGCCTTCAAACAACTCGATGCCGAAAAGCGCCTGCAGAATCCGGTGTTCAAGGCCGCCACCGGCACGGCCGGGCGCTTCGGGTTCCGCGGCGAAATCGCCATCAAGTTCGCGCAGCAGTACGCCGACGAGGCGCGCCCGCCGGAGATCACGGCCGATCAGGTGATCGCCGTGGCGCACGAAGGCAGCCCCGGCCTCGACTTCATGGCGGCCTACCTGCTGTCATTCGAATACCTGAAGCCGCTGGCCGATGCGATAGGCCCGGCCCTGAAGCCGGACGGCAAGTATTTCCTCTATTGCAACAACATCGACCTCAGCAAGCGCTATCAGGTCCCTTACAACGGCTCGACCTTCTACGTGCTGCCCATCGACGAAGCCACGGTATACAACGAGTTGCTGGAACTGCTCTATCTGGAGCGTGGCGATCTCAAGAAACTGGATACCGCCGGCAAGGTGGACAAGGTGGCGGATACCGCGCTGAAGTTCTCCGACACCTTCCCCAGCATGAGCTACGAGGACGGCTTGAAGGCCATGGGTCCGGTGCGCGACCCCGGCGAGAACCGGCCGGTTTAAGCAAGGCGGCAGATTTCACCATCTACAAGGGAGCAAGCGCATGGCAGTTCTGATCAAGACCACCGCAGACGGACGCAAGCTGGAAGTCATCGGCAGCGCTATCTATCTGGATGGCGCGAAGGAAGCGGACGACATCGATCCGGTCATCTATCACCCCAACCGGGAAGCCATACTCAAGACGGCGCCCGACGCCACCCACATGGCAGGGCGGGTTGCACTGACCTGGGAGCAGGCGCTGGCCGCGAATTCGGCGCTCAAGGCAGCGCGAGAGGTGTTCGAGTCCAGCCCCCAGGGTCTGGCCGAACGCATGCGCCGCGCTCAGAACAAGGCCATGACGGCGCGCGATTGAACGCATGATCTACATCGTTGAATTCCCCCATCAGGGGCGTGCGCATGCCTGGTTCGCCTTCAACCGCGACGACTTCGTGCGCAAGGTGCATGCCGTCCACGCGCGCGAAGGCTGGGTCATTTATGAAGCCCTGAGCGTGCGCGAACGCGTGGCCGCTTGCGGCACGGATACACCGGATGCGGTGCGGACGCATGCCGACCTGCTCGACCTGGCGCACATCCATGGCTGGGACGCACTCCTGTACCGGGCCGACCCTGTGCTGGGCCAGGGCGCATTGCAGGCCGAGCCGGTGGACGCGTTCGATGCCTGCGTCGCTGCGCTGGCGCACGATCTCAAGACGTGCCGCGTGCATCTCAGCGACGAGCAGGCGATCGCGGCCCTGCAGCGCGACCCGCTGTACGACCCGGACGAGGGGTTCTACGCGCACATGGCGCTGCGCGAGCAACTGATCGCGATGGATGCGATGGAAGAGGATATTTAGGGGAACGCTGAATTATTCGTCATTGCGAGGAGCGAAGCGACGCGGCAATCCAGAAATGCGGTTTTATTAAAGCACTGGATTGCCGGGCTTCGCTCGCAATGACAGTGCTCGGGGCTTGTTCTCGCGCAGCGCGGATGAAAGACGGAGAAAGGATGACTCAGGACACTGAAGAAGACGGTGCGTTGGCATTCTTCAAGGCCCAGCACCGGGCGTTCGCCGAGACCCTGGCGCAGCGGCGCGGTGACGGCGACATGGTGCCCGCACTGATGGCGCAGGCCTACAGCAGTTTCGAGGGCAACGTGGCCGTGCAGGCTGAGGGCCAACCCGCCATCGCATGCCACAAGGGATGCGCGACGTGTTGCACGATACGGGTGATCGCGACGGCGCCGGAAGCGCTGATGCTGGCGCGCTACGTTCGCGCGGCGGATGCCACCTTGAAGCAGGCCGGCATCGATCTGCGGCAGCGGATTGCCGAGGCGGACAGCGCGACCCGCGGCCGCGACGAACGGCAACGGGTGGCGCTGCGACGCCGCTGCCCCTTCATCGCCAAGGGGGCCTGCGTCATTTACCCGGCGCGGCCGCTTGCCTGCCGGGGTCACGCCTCCTACGACAAGCGCGCCTGCGCGGACGCCGCCGCCGGCCGTCTCGAAGGCATCCCGCTTTCCATGCCTCACATGATGGTGCGCAGCCTGGTACAGAACGCCATGCAATCCGCCCTGCGCGATGCCGGCTATGTCTGGGCTGCCTATGAGCTCACCCACGCCCTCTCCATCGCCCTGTCCGACGAGGGCAGCGAGCCGGCGTGGCTGGCCGGCGCCGATGTCTTTGCCCCCGCACGGGTGACGGACATCAGTCTGGGCGAGATGGCGAATACGTTCGACCGCATCCGCTCCGGCGTGAAATAACCGGCAGGAACCCCGGGGCAGTGCATGGAAGGACCGGCGAAAGCCGACATTCGCCGGGGAGCCCTCCTTATCCGGCTTAACCTCCACCCATGATCAGATTGAAAACCTGACGCATCAGATTCAGCTCGGTCATGGGCATCCCGCGCATTTGACTGATGGGCTTGAAGACGCCGCCGAGCGGTTCTATCGCCTCGTGCGGCGCATCGAGGCCCGTAAAGCGGGCAAGGTGGATGCGAATCGGGCCGCTGTCGCTGGCCATCCACGCCTGAAAGCCGTCATCGATCTTCAGCTGCTTGGGGTCGAGGCCATACTGTGCCGTCAGGGCAGCCAGCGCCGCGTCGGGCGCGTGTTGTGCGGCGTCGTCGTCGGGCGCCGGGATGGCGCTCGCGGCCTCCGGCAAAGGCGCGGGCGCAAGGACGCTGTCGCCGTAGCGGGCGAACAGCAGTGCGGTGCTGTAGCTGTCGAAGTGGCACAGGATCACGCGGTTGCGATCGAGGATGTTGTGGTCGTTCATGTGTGTCTGCTCCGCGGGTTGGGGTATCGAAAATCTTTCTGAGTTGAGTGCGCTGACTTAAGGAAGCACTGAACTTTTACAACTGAACAAGTCCACATTTGTCATTCCGGCGCATGCCGGAATCCAGTTGAATCAGACACTGGACCCCGGCTTTCGCCGGGGTGACGACGACGCTTACTCACCCTACGTTTGACTGGATTGCCGCGTCGCTACGCTCCTCGCAATGACGACTAGCTCTTAGCCGATAGTGATCACCAGCGGCTCCAGCCCGACCACCGTGGCTTCGATGACGTCGCCCATGGTTACAGGCGCCACGCCGGCGGGGGTGCCGGTGAAAATCAGGTCGCCGGGAAACAGCTCGACCCAATTCGACAGGGCGCTGACCATCTGGGGAATCTTCAGGATCATGTCGCCGATGTCGCCGCTCTGGCGGATTTCGCCATTCACCTTGAGCTCGATCTTGCCGCGCGAAATATTTCCAGCGTAGAACTCCGGCGTGATCGCGGTGCAGGGTGCCGAATGGTCGAATGCCTTGGCCATGTCCCAGGGCCGGCCCTTTGCGCGGGCGTCCCGTTGGAGATCGCGCCGGGTCATGTCCAGGCCGACGGCATAGCCGAAGACGTAGTCGTAATCGACCCGCTCGGCGGGGATGTTCCGGCCGCCCTTGTGCAGGGCCACCACCAGTTCCACCTCGGGCTGCAAGTCCGCGGTGTGGGGCGGGTAGGGGAGGACGGAATTGTTCTGGAGGATGGCACCGGCCGGTTTCATGAAGAAGAAGGGTTCATCGGCGCCGGGGTCTGCGCCCATCTCGCGCGCATGATCGGGGTAGTTCTGCCCGACGCAGAAAATACGGCGCACCGGAAACGGTTTGCTCGACATGGCGTCCAGGGTGACGACGGGGGCGGGCGGAAAGGCGTAGTTCATGATTTGGGTCTCGTCATTGGTTGAGCTTTACGATTTGGCGAACGCATGTTTCCTCTCCCCCAGCCCCTCCTCCGCTTGCGGGGGAGCGGTGCCTGGCAGCGCGGCAGGGAGAAGCCGATGCTTCGATCAAAACACGCGCTCGCCGTCGCGATAACCTGCATCCGCTTCGAATTCCAGGTAATAAATCCTGAAGTGCGCTTCGATCTTGCCCTCGTCCGGAACGGAGTCGGCCCGTTCCGGATAGCGTTCCAGAAGCGCGCTTCGATGCGCGCGCCAGGCGTTCAGCAGCGCGGCCCGGGCGCTTTCCCGGGCGCGTCCTGCGCCCCTGAACATGAAGTGGTGGGTGTTCATTTCCGCCACCACGAACTTTTCCGGTGCCCGGGTTTCCATGTCGGCACGCCTCAGGACGAGCAGCTGATTTCCAGATGGCGCAGTTCGTCGGGCGGGGCGGCGGCGTAGCGTTCCATGTCGGGCTGTTCGTCGTAGGGGTGGCTGAGCAGCCGCATCAGGGCGGCGACTTCGCTGTCGTCGCCGTTCTCGGCGCGTTCGATGGCGGCCTGGGCGAGGTGGTTGCGCAGCACGAATTTCGGATTTACCCGGTTCATGCCGGCGGCGCGCGCCGCGTCGTCGGTGTTCGATTCGGCGCGCAGCCGCGCGCGGTAGTCCGCGACCCAGGCATCGAAGGCCGGGAGATCGGCAATCTCCTCCCGCACGCCGGTGGCCGGCGCGTCGCTGTCGGTGCGCACCCGCGACAGCTGGCGGAAGGTGCGCGTGAAATCGCTCTTGCTGCGATGCAGGAGGGTGAGCAGGCGGCTGACCAGTTCGGTGTCGCCGGCGCGCACCTCGCGCAGCCCGAGCTTGTCCGCCCAGCGGCGTATGGCTTCGCGCGAATAGGCGGGCGCATAGCGTTCGTAGATGCCGGTGACGATGTCCGCCGCCTCGTCCTGATTGTCGGAGAGCAGGGGCAGCACGGCCTGCAGCAGGCGCGAGCAGTTCCACTGCCCGATCAGGGGCTGGCTGTCGTAGCCGTAGCGGCCCTCGTAATCGGAGTGGTTGCAGACGTGGTGCTGGCGGAAGGCGTCGATGAAGCCGAAAGGGCCGTAGTCCAGGGTGAGGCCGAGGATGGAGAAGTTGTCGGTGTTCATCACGCCGTGGCAGAAGCCCACCGTTTGCCATTGCGCGATCAGGCGCGCGGTGCGCTCGACCACTTCCTCCAGCCAGCGTGCGTAGCGGTCCGGTTCATTGGCGAGGTGCGGAAAGTGCGCCGCGATGACGTGGTCGGCCAGCGGCGCAAGCTGGGCATGCTGGCCCCGGTGGTAGAAGAATTCGAACTGGCCGAAGCGCACGAAGCTGGGCGCGACGCGGCAGACCACGGCGGCGGTCTCCACCGTTTCGCGCTGCACCGGCTCGGGCGATGCCACCAGGCTGAGGCTGCGCGTGGTGGGGATGCCGAGGGCGTGCATCGCTTCGGAACAGAGGTATTCGCGGATCGACGAGCGCAGCACCGCGCGGCCATCGGCGCCGCGCGAGTAGGGCGTCGGCCCCGCACCCTTGAGTTGCAGTTCCGCCCGCTCGCCATTGGGCTTGCGGATTTCCGCGATGGTCAGCGCGCGGCCGTCGCCCAACTGCGAGACCCAGTTGCCGAACTGATGCCCGGCGTAGACAGATGCCACCGGCGCATACGCGGGCCAGGGACGGTTGCCGGAGAGAATGTCGATCAGCGCTTGGTCCCCGGTATCGATCCCGAGCTCGGCAGCCAGCTGCTCGTTGAAATGCACCAGCCGTGGGTGCGGCAAGGGCGTCGGGGCGACCGGCGTGAGATAAGGCTCGCTCAACCCCGCATAGCAGGGATCGAGCGGAAGCGCGCTGTGAGGCTTCGGATTCGGAACGGAAGAGGTGTCCATCGCTTCAGCGATACCCCTCTTCCCGCAGCACGCGCTGCACCGCCGGGCGCGCCCGCATGCGCTGGTAGTGCGCGCCGCAGTGGTCCGGCAACGCGATGCCGATCTTGTCCGCCCAGAATTCCACGTAGAACAGCGCCGCGTCGGCGATGGAGAACGCCCCGGCGACGTAGTCCCTGCCGGCCAGCGCATCGTTCAGGATCGCGAATCCGTTCTCGACGATTTCCCGCCCGCGCGCCTTCACCGCTTCGTGGTCGGCTGCGTTCGGCGTGAAGTGGTCGGTGGTGAAGATGCGCGTGTAGCCCTGTCCGTGAATAGTGCCGACGACGTAGTCCATGGTCTCGATCACGCGCGCCTCGCCGTCGGCGTCGCCCGGCAGCAGCTTCGCTTTCGGATGGCTGCGCGCGAGCCACCAGGCGATCGCCTGGAACTCGGTCAGCGCCGAGCCGTCGTTGCGCACCAGGGTGGGAATGCTGGCCTTCGGGTTGATCGCGAGGTAGTCGGGCTTCAAGTGGTCGCCCCTGGGCAGGTTGACGATGGTGACCTCGAACGGAAGTTCGAGCTCCTCCAGCAGGATGTGGATGCCGGTGGAGCAGGAGCCGGGGGTCATGTAGAACTTCATGGATTTTCCTAAATCGGCAATTTATTCACCACAGAGGCACAGAGAAAGACCTAAAAGCATGAAACGCAAAGATCGCAAAGACGCAAAGTTACCCGGGGTATTTCTTTGCGCTTTTCTCCGTGCCTCTGTGTCTCTGTGGTGAACCGCTTTATTCGGCATCAGTCGTCTTCCATCGACGGCAGCAGGATTACTTCGTCCGGAACGCCGTTGCCGTTTTCCTCGAAGCTCAGGCCGCCGACCAGTGAGTAGCCGGCATCGCCTTCGAGCAGCACTACCGCCTGCCCGGGCATCTGCTGCAGCGCGGCGATCAGCTGTTCCACGGTCACGATGCTTCGCCCACGGCGAGCCAGATATCGGTATCGCGTTTCAGCCAGCCTAGTGTGATGGCGCGGAAGGCCTTGTCGTCCGCCGTCTGCCAGATCACGCACAGCAGGGCTTCGTCCTTGGTCAAGGGTTCGTCCTTTTCCAGTTTTGCGTTGGCCGCCGCGCAGGCGAGCGGGTCGACGTTGTGGCTGGCGAAGACGGCATTGGCCGCCGCAATGCCCGCGGCAATTTCATCCGGGGAGGGCAGGTGGGCGTGCTCACCGACGAATGTGATGCGTGCTTGCATGGGCTTCTCCTTTCTTGATGTCATGCGGAACAAAGCTGTTTGTCCGGCCGCTCCAGTTCCATGCCGCGAAAGACCGAGCAGCGCCGGAACACGTCGATGCCGGGGCGGACCTGCTTCTGGCTGCAGTATTTGGCCGTCAGTTTGGCCAGGCCCTTGATGTCGCGGCCGCTGGCGCCGGGGAAGAGCTCCACCAGTTCGGTGAGCAGCGCGTCGTCGACTTCCAGCGCGAACTGTTCCAGCATTACTTGCCAGATGCGGCGCCGGCTCTCGCTGTCGGGCGGGTCGTAGCGGATCAGGGCGATGCAGCGCGAGACGATGGCCTCGTCGATGTCGTCCACGCGGTTGGTGGTGAGGAACAGGAGGCCGTTGAAATACTCCAGCACGCGCAGGAACACGCCGACCACGGCGTTCATGGCGATGTTGTCGTCGCGGCGCTTGATGTAGACGTCGGCCTCGTCGATCAGCATCACCGCGCCCCAGCGCTGCGCGCGGGTGAGCACGTCCTTGAGCGCGGTCTCCATCGCCGCCACGTTGAGGCCGAGTTGTCCCGAGTGCACGCGGTACAGCGGGCGCTGGATGATTTCCGAATAGACCTCGGCGGTGAGCGTCTTGCCGACGCCGGGCGGACCCGCGCACAGCACCGTGGTGCCGCCGGACTTGCCGGCCACGATGTCGTCCATCAGCACGTCCATTTCGGCAGTGAGGATGTCGATGAGGTCGGTCTGCTCCGGCGGCAGGATCAGCTTCTGCTTCAGTGCCGGCTGGTATTCGTAGGGCACTAGGTCGTCCACGTGCACCCACAGGTAATGGTGCAGCTCCAGATGAAACATGAAGACGTAGGGATGCACCGGCAATTGCGTGAACAGGCCCTTGGGAACGCCAGCCTGAAATTCGCCGACTTCCGTCTCTGCGTTGTACTGGTTGCTCTTCGCGGCCTTGCGCAGATACTGGCCGAAAATGTCGCCGGTCGCCTCCAGCGTGGTGGTGCGGGCGTTCAGGATGCCCTCGTCGTTCACCAGGCGGGTGGTGCCGCCGCCGGAGGACAGCACCACCACGTCCTTGCGCGACCAGTCGGTGTCGCGGTGGGTCGCGGTCGGGTCCTCGGCATAGAAGCCGGTGCCCTGGCCGGAAAACTGCGCGCCGTACTGGCCGCGCCAGTCGAAATAGCGCTCCGCGGTATCGTCGTAGGCGGCGATCAGTTCGGCACTTTCGCGCACGTAGCCCTTGGCGGCGAGGATTTCCGCCACCGTCTTGTTGACGATGTCGGCGGCGGCGATGCGGACCGTCGCGGTGGCCAGCGTGCCCTTGGCATTCGCCTTGAGTTCGAGCATCACCTTGCCGGTCTCGTCGTTGGACGGCGCGATGAAGTCGAGGCGGGTGACCACGTAGGCCAGGGGTTTGTCCGATATGTTCACCCGAAACAGCCAGCCGCGCAGGGCATCGGTCATCAGATAGCGGGCGATCGCCGGCATCAGCATTTCCAGGTCGTCGTCCGGGCCGAAGCGGGTGCCCTGGCCGTCGAAGGCCTGCTGCAGCGTGGCAAGCTGCGCAGCGCGCGTGCGCATGGCGGGACCGGCTTTGCGATAGAGATTGCCGAGGAAGCCGAGTTCGGCGCCGTTGAGCTGGTAAAGCGGCAGCGTCACCTTGTTGCCGAAGCGCAGCTGGTCCTGGAGCGGCGCGAGGCGCGGGAACTCGCTGATCATGGCCTCGAGGTAGGGGCGCTCGATCTGCAGGTTCATGCGCGTTCCCCGCCTGCGGCAGGTGCCGGCCTGCATTCGAACACTTCCGGCTGATTTGTGCGGTACACGCGCAGCCACATCAGTGTGGCCGGTACCAGGGCACGCACGGCAAACCACAGCGCCTCCTGCTCCGCATTGCGGTTCTCGCCAAGCTGGCGCGCGACAGTCTGCCAGCCGCTCCAGTCCACCTCGGCGAGCAGGGATCGCATCGACGGCGGGAGGTTGGCTGCGGTCTCGCCCATGATCCGTATCTGGCGCTGCGTTTCCGCACGGGTGAGATGGGAGGCGAGAAACTCATCCTTTTCCACCCCCTCGGTCAGGGTCAGCACGGCGACTCCCGCCTCTTCGATAATCGACAGCAGCGAGGCATTCAACATGAGGGGCCTTCCGGGTGTCGCCTGGGCGGACCCTGCGCAATGTCGGGCTTTGTCGCAAATGCGACAAAGTCGTGGCGAGGCGCTGCATACGGGCAAGCTTCCGTCATTTGCGCCGGGGCCGTTCAGCGGGTGCGTAGTTGCTGAAGTGGCCTTCGCGAGCGGCCTGAGCCCGGCCGCGGGCGAGTATGCCGGCGGTCTTTCCCGGCGCCGCCGGCAGTGACACCTGTTTTTCCACTTCCTCGCTTCCGCATTCCGGGCAGGCAAGCGTGACGGATCCGCGGACCAGCAACTCAAAGGTGCGGTCGCATTTTTTGCAACAAAAATCAAAAATAGGCATGCGTCATCCCTGTATCGATTGCGACAAAACGCGCGTATGAGGAGGGACTAGCAAGAATGGGGCCTTGTGGCAGGGCACCCTTTTTGTTTGTGCGCGGAGTAAGCGGCTGGAATGGGGGACGACGGAAAGGGCTGGTCAATGAACAAAGCCCGCTTGCGCGGGCTTTGAAATGCTTCCAATTAAAGAGGTGGGGTGGACGATGGGGCTCGAACCCACGACAACAGGAATCACAATCCTGGACTCTACCAACTGAGCTACGTCCACCATTGGTGTCGCCAGCAAACGCTGGCAACGAAAAACTTGGCCTGCCCGACAGGAATCGAACCTGTAACCCCCAGCTTAGAAGGCTGGTGCTCTATCCAGTTGAGCTACGGGCAGAGACTCACTTCTCGGGCGAATACGGGGTGGTCGGGGTGAGAGGATTCGAACCTCCGACATCCTGCTCCCAAAGCAGGCGCGCTACCGGGCTGCGCTACACCCCGAAATCCTATCGGCGCTTCAGGCGCATTTCGGAGAGGCGAGACTATACCTTGGCGAATCGGCGGGGTCAATTTTAGCTTGAGTCGGATCGGGCGTTCCGGGAAAATCACCCTTTTGCTTCAGGGTTGTCTTGATGAGCGCACGTATCCTCGACGGCAAGGCCATGGCCGACACCATCCTCGCAGTGGTCCACGACAAGGTGGCCGAACGCGAGGTGCAGGGCAAGCGCCGTCCCGGCCTGGCGGTGATCCTGGTCGGTGGCGATCCTGCTTCGGCGGTGTACGTGCGCAACAAGAAGCGCGCCTGCGAGCGCGCCGGCGTCACCAGCATCTCGCACGATCTGCCGACGACCACGACCCAGGACGAACTCCTCACGCTGATCGACACGCTGAATGCAGACGCCGCCATCGACGGCATCCTGGTGCAGCTGCCGCTGCCGGTGCACATCGACACCGAGACGGTGATCGAGCGCATCCGCCCGGACAAGGACGTCGACGGCTTCCACCCCTACAACATCGGCCGCCTGGCAGTGAAGATGCCGACGCTCAGGCCCTCCACCCCGCGCGGCATCATGACGCTGCTGCGTGCGACCAACGAGGAACTGCGCGGCAAGAATGCGGTGATGGTCGGCGCGTCCAACATCGTCGGCCGGCCGATGAGTCTCGAACTTTTATTGGCGGGCTGCACCATCACCGTGTGCCACAGCGCCACGCGCGATCTGGAAAGCTTCGTGCGTTCCGCCGAAATCCTGGTGGTGGGGGTGGGCAAGCCGCGCATGATTCCGGGCGACTGGGTGCGCGAAGGCGCGATCGTGATCGACGTCGGCATCAACCGCCTGCCCGACGGCAAGCTGGTCGGCGACGTCGATTTCGATTCGGCGGTCGAACGCGCCAGCTGGATCACCCCGGTGCCGGGCGGGGTGGGGCCGATGACCGTGGCGACCCTGCTGGAAAACACACTCGAAGCCGCACTGATGCACAATCCCTAGGGGCTAGTTCTGGTGCAGCGTCCTTAAATACGCCACGTCGACGAACGGCTGGCCGAGATCGGCGCCAGCGAGCCGCCGGTTCGGTGCGCCAGGGTCGCCGAGGTCGGACAGCACCACGGCAGCGCCGGTGAAATCATGATCCAGCGTGTAGTCGTTCACCGTCACCAGCGTTTTCAGGCCGGCGCCGAGACTCGCCCGCAGGCCGTTCTCCGAATCCTCGAAGGCCAGGCAGTCGGCGGCGGCAAGGCCCATTTTTTCCAGTGCGTAGTGATAGATGTCGGGCGCGGGCTTCTTCGCTGGCACGATGTCGCCCGCGGCGATCACCTCGAACCAGTCCTGCGAGCCGGGCCCCAGGCTGTGTTCCAGCAGGACGGTGACGTTTTCCGGGGTGGTGGTGGTGGCGATCGCCAGCCGCAGGTCGGCGGCGCGCGCCTCGGCCAGCAGCCGCTTGACCCCGGGGCGCATGGGGATGCCGCCGCGTGCGGCGAGCGCGCTGTAATGGCGGGTCTTGGCCTGGTGCAGCTCGGCCACCAGTTCGTCGAAGTTGTCCGGCTTCCTATAGTCCGGCCGAAAGTGGTCGATATAGTGCTTCATCCGCTCCTTGCCGCCGGTGACGGCAAGCAGCTTGCCGTAGAGGGCGACGTCCCAGTTCCAGTCGAGGCCGGCGTCCTTGAAGGCTTGGTTGAAGGCGGGACGGTGGCCGTCACGCTCGGTGTCGGCAAGGGTGCCGTCCACGTCGAAGAGCAGGGCGTGTAAAGTCATGTGGGTTGCGGCGTTTGAGCGATTCTGATATTAAGTCGGGTTGGGTTTTACCCGGAATACACCAATATTTTCTTCAAAGAGAACGAGATGGCTGAAACTTTGATGCGCTTTGAGCCGTACAAGGCCAAAAAGGGCGAAGAATACATGAACGCAAAACAGCTCGCGCATTTTCGCAAAATGCTCGAAGCCTGGAAAGCCGAATTGTCGCAGGACATCGATACCACGCTGCATTCCATGCAGGACGAGCAGACCGTATTCGCCGATCCCAACGACCGCGCCACCCAGGAATCGGACATGGCGCTGGAACTGCGTAACCGTGACCGCGAACGCAAGTTGATCAAGAAAATCAACGAAACCATCGCCAAGATCGACAGCGGCGACTACGGCTACTGCGAATCCTGCGGCATCGAAATCGGGCTCGACCGCCTGCAGGCGCGTCCGACCGCGACGCTGTGCATCGACTGCAAGACGCTCGAGGAAATCCGCGAACGTCAGGTTGCCAAGTAGGCCCCGATTCACACACTGATCCGCGCTATGGCTGATACCGACGAATTCGACCGTTACTACAACGGACTCCTTTACAGCGTGATGCGCTGGGATCAGCTGACCGCGTTCTGGCAAAAGGTCGACGCCGGGGCCGGGTGGTATCTCTATGCGGTCGGCCAGCAGGTGCCGCAAGAATCTTCGGCCGCCGACAAGGTGCAACAGTTCATGAACGAGCTGGATGAATTGCTGCGGCGCGAGCATCACGAGGATTACTGCGCGATCGTCTATGCGGACAATCTGGATACGCCGAATTTCATCAAAATATACGACCCCAATCACCTCGGCAGTTCGTGCGGCTCCAGCTCGATGAAATCCTCGGTGCTGCCGGGCTGGCTGATGAGCCGCACGCCGCCGCGCGAGCTCGAAATGCGCGGCGTGGTGACTGGCCAGCGCAAACGCTGGTGGCAGGCGTTTCTGGGCGAGACGGCCTGATTTTTACGTGACCCAATAAAAAAACGCGCCTGTGGGCGCGTTTTTTATTGGGAACGAACGCCGCGCTGGAGGGCGCGCGGCGCGGCCGATCAGCTGGCCTGTTCCTCGTCGCTGGGCGTCGGGGCGGGCGCTTCCAGCAGGGCCTTCATCGACAGGCGCAGGCGGCCTTTCTCGTCGGCCTCCAGAATCTTCACCTTCACGACCTGGCCTTCCTTCAGGTAGTCGCCGATGGTATTGACGCGCTCGTGGGCAATCTGCGAGATGTGCAGCAGGCCGTCGCGCCCCGGCAGCACGTTGACGATCGCGCCGAAGTCCAGCAGCTTGATGACCGGGCCTTCGTAGACCTTGCCGACTTCGACTTCGGCGGTGATTTCCTCGATGCGCTTCTTCGCCAGTTCGCCGGCTTCCATGCTGGTGCAGGCGATCTTCACGGTGCCGTCTTCCTGGATGTCGATCTGGGTGCCGGTTTCCTCGGTCAGCGCGCGGATGACGGCGCCACCCTTGCCGATGACGTCGCGGATCTTTTCCGGGTTGATCTTCATCGCGATGATGCGCGGCGCATAGGCCGACATCTCATGGCTGCCGGAGACCGACGCCTTCATGATGCCGAGGATGTGCATGCGGCCTTCCTTCGCCTGGCTCAAAGCGGCCTGCATGATTTCCTTGGTGATGCCGGTGATCTTGATGTCCATCTGCAGCGCGGTCACGCCTTTTTCGGTGCCCGCCACCTTGAAGTCCATGTCGCCAAGGTGGTCCTCGTCGCCGAGGATGTCGGTCAGCACGGCGAAGCGGTTGCCTTCCTTGATCAGGCCCATGGCGATGCCGGCGACGTGCGCCTTCAGCGGCGCGCCGGCGTCCATCAGCGACAGGCAGCCGCCGCACACCGAGGCCATCGACGAGGAGCCGTTGGATTCGGTGATTTCGGACACCACGCGCATGGTGTAGCCGAACTCTTCCTTGGTGGGCAGCACCGCCAGCAGCGCGCGCTTGGCCAGGCGGCCGTGGCCGATTTCGCGGCGCTTGGGCGAGCCGACGCGCCCGGTTTCGCCGGTGGCGTAGGGGGGCATGTTGTAGTGCAGCATGAAGCGGTCGGAATAGCTGCCTTCGAGCGCGTCGATGGTCTGCTCGTCGCGGCCGGTGCCGAGCGTAGTGACGACCAGCGCCTGGGTTTCGCCGCGGGTGAACAGGGCGGAACCGTGGGTGCGCGGCAGCACGCCAGTGCGGATGGTGATCGGGCGCACGGTGCGGGTGTCGCGGCCGTCGATGCGCGGCTGGCCGGACAGGATGCGGTTGCGCACCACGCCGGCTTCCAGGCGGTGGAACGCGTCCTTGACATGGTTCTGAGCGACCGTGTCCATGTCGGCGGTGATGAGTTCGGCAAAGGCCTTGCTGCGGACTTCGTCGATTGCGCTCATGCGCGCCTGCTTCTGCTTGATGTTGTACGCAGCCTGCAGGCCGTCTTCGGCCAGCACCTTCAGGCGTTCCACCATCGCGGTGTCTTCGGCGACCGGCTGCCAGTCCCAGGCGTCGGCGCCGGCTTCGTCGGCCAGTTCGTTGATCGCATTGATCGCAGCCTGCATCTGGGTGTGGCCGAACACGACCGCGCCCAGCATGATGTCTTCGGGCAGTTCCATCGCCTCGGACTCGACCATCAGCACGGCGGTTTCGGTGCCGGCGACGACCAGATCCAGCGCCGAATCCTTCAGCTCGGAATTGGTCGGGTTGAGCACGTATTCGCCGTTGATGAAACCGACGCGCGCCGCGCCCACCGGGCCGTCGAACGGCAGGCCGGACAGCGACAGGGCGGCGGAGGCGCCGATCAGCGCGGGGATGTCGGCGCTGACGTCGGGGTTGGACGACATCACGGTGGCGATGATCTGCACTTCGTTGAAGAAGCCTTCCGGGAAGAGCGGACGGATCGGACGGTCGATCAGGCGCGACGTCAGCGTTTCGCCTTCGGACGGACGGCTTTCACGCTTGAGGAAGCCGCCGGGAATGCGACCGGCGGCGTAGGTCTTTTCCTGATAGTCGACAGTCAGCGGGAAGAAATCCTGGCCGGGCTTGACTTCGTTCTTGGCAACCACGGTGACCAGCACCACGGTGTCGTCCATGTTGACGATGACTGCGCCTGAGGCCTGGCGGGCAATTTCGCCGGTTTCCAGCGTGACCAGGTGGCGGCCGTAGGTAAACGTTTTCTTGATAGCGCTCACACGAATTCCTTTCAAACAAAAACGCCCCGCTTCAGGCGGGGCGCAGAAAGCTCAGGGGCGCTGCCCCTGGGCCAGATTTTCGACAATGTAGCGGCGGCGAATCACCGATGCGAGGCGCTTACTTGCGCAGGCCGAGACGATCGATCAGGGTCTTGTAGTCTTCAAGGTTGGTGCGCTTCAGGTAGTCCAGCAGCTTGCGGCGGCGGCTCACCATCTTCAGCAGGCCACGACGCGAGTGGTGATCCTTCATGTTGGCCTTGAAGTGGCCGGTCAGGTCGTTGATGCGCGCCGTCAGCAGGGCTACCTGCACTTCGGGCGAGCCGGTGTCGGCGGCGGCGCGTTGGTAATTCTGGACGATTTCAGCTTTTTGAGCGACGGTAACAGCCATGGTGTACTCCTTCTAAATCGCGTGGCCTGCGGCTGAGCGGGACACGTTCTGGGAAACGGCGGATTTTACGCTAAATGGGGGCCAAAACTCAAGCCTGCTGGGTGGTGATCAGCCGGCGCGGCGTCAGGCAGCCGGCATCGGCGTCTGCCAGACCGATGAAGGCGTGGGGCGCGGCGTAAATGCGCGCGAGCCCCTGATAATCCGTGGCGTGCGCCACGCTGCGGCCCTGGCACAGCGCCCCGGCGTCGGCCGCATCGAGCTGGATGGCGGGAAGATGCGCCACCAGGCAGTCTGCGGGCAGCAGCAGGGTGGGGCGCAGGGGGGCGTCGAGCGCTTCCAGTTCGGCCAGCGTGTGCGCCTGGTCCAGCCTGAACCCGCCTGCCGCCGTGCGTTTCAGCTCGGTGAGGTGGGCGCCGCAGCCGAGCGCCGCGCCGATGTCCTGCGCCAGGGTGCGGATATAGGTGCCGGCGCTGCATTGCACGTCCAACACCACGCGCGGCGGATCGCATTCGACGAGTTCGAGGGCGCGAATCTGCACCCGGCGCGGCGGGCGCTCGATTTCGATGCCGGCGCGCGCGTATTCGTAGAGCGGACGGCCTTGGTGCTTGAGCGCCGAATGCATGGGCGGGACTTGCTCGATTTCGCCCGTGAAGCGCGGCAGCAGGGCCTCGATCTCGGCGCGGCCGGTGTTCACCTCGCGGGTGACGAGAATCTCGCCTTCGGGATCGCCGGTGGTGGTGGTGACGCCGAGCTGCAGCACGGCGCGATAGTGCTTGTCGGCTTCGAGCAGGTAGGCCGAAAACTTGGTGGCCTCACCGAAGCACAGCGGCAACAGGCCGTCGGCGAAAGGGTCGAGGGTGCCGGTGTGGCCCGCCTTTTTGGCGTTGAGCAGCCACTTGGCTTTTTGCAGCGCGGCGTTGGAGGTGATGCCGACCGGCTTGTTCAGCAGCAGCACGCCATTAATCGGTGTGGGCTTTACCTTTGCTCCCTCCCCCATCTGGGGGGAGGGTTGGGGAGAGGGCTGGCGTTGCGCTTTCACGCGTCCTTGGGGTGTTTGGCGTCTTCGGCGACGGCGGTTTCGATCAGTTGGCTGAGCTCGATGCCGCGCTCGACCGAGCGGTCGTACACGAAGGTGAGCCTGGGCACCACGCGCAGCTGCATGCGGTGCGACAGCTGCGAGCGCAGAAAGCCGCTGGCACGCTGCAGGCCCTGCAGGCAGGCGGCATGCTCGGCCTCGCCACCCAGGGTGGTGAAGTAGACCTTGGCAAACTCCATGTCGCGGTTGACCTCCACCTCGGTGATGGTCAGCATGCCGACGCGCGGATCCTTCACTTCCTGCCGGATCAACTCCGGCAGTTCGCGCTGGATCTGGTCGGCGACGCGACGCGCCCTCGGGAAATCCTTGGGCATTACAGCGAGCGCGCCACTTCCACCACTTCAAACACTTCCAGCAGGTCGCCTTCCTGGATGTCGTTGAAGTTCTTCAGCGACAGGCCGCATTCGAAGTTGGCCTTGACTTCCTTGACGTCGTCCTTGAAGCGCTTGAGCGAATCGAGCTCGCCCTGGTGCACCACCACGTTGTTGCGCAGCACGCGCACACCGGCGCCGCGCTTGACCACGCCATCCTGCACGTAGCAACCGGCAATGGTGCCGACCTTGGAAATGTGGAAGACCTGGCGGATTTCCACGGTACCGATGACGCTTTCCTTCTTCTCGGGCGCCAGCATGCCGGACAGCGCCGCCTTCACCTCATCCACCGCTTCGTAGATGATGTTGTAGTAGCGGAGATCCACGCCGCTGGATTCGGCCAGCTTGCGGGCCGACGCATCGGCACGCACGTTGAAGCCGATCAGCACCGCCTTGGAGGCGAGCGCCAGGTTGACGTCGGACTCGGTGATCGCACCCACGCCGCTATGGATGATGTTGACCTTGACCTCGTCGGTCGAGAGCTTGCCCAGCGCATGCGCCAGACCCTCGTAGGAGCCCTGCATGTCGGCCTTGAGGATGATGGGCAGATGCTGGACTTCGCCTTCGCCCATCTGCTCGAACATCGATTCCAGCTTGGCTGCCTGCTTCTTGGCAAGCTGCACGTCGCGGAACTTGCCCTGACGGAACAGCGCGATTTCGCGCGCCTTGCGCTCGTCCGGCAGCACCATCATGTCCTCGCCCGCACGCGGCACGTCGGACAGGCCCTGGATCTCGACCGGGATCGAGGGGCCGGCTTCGTTCACCGTCTTGCCGGCTTCGTCGAGCATCGCACGCACGCGGCCGTAGACCTGTCCTGCCAGAACCATGTCGCCGCGACGCAGGGTACCGGATTGCACCAGCAGCGTGGCGACCGGGCCCTTACCCTTGTCGAGACGTGCTTCGATCACCAGGCCCTTGGCAGGGCCGTCGGCGGCTGCCTGCAGCTCCAGCACTTCGGCCTGCAGCAGGATGGCGTCGAGCAGGCCGTCGATATTGGTGTTGGCCTTGGCCGACACTTCGACGAACTGGCTGTCGCCACCCCATTCTTCGGGGGTGACGCCCTGGGCGACGAGTTCCTGGCGGATGCGCTCGGGGTTGGCGTCGGGCTTGTCGACCTTGTTGATCGCCACCACCAGCGGCACATTGGCCGCCTTGGCGTGATGGATGGCTTCGATGGTTTGCGGCATCACACCGTCGTCGGCTGCCACAACCAGCACCACGATGTCGGTCGCTTTCGCGCCGCGCGCCCGCATCGCGGTAAACGCTTCGTGGCCCGGGGTGTCGAGGAAGGTGATGACGCCTTTTTCGGTTTCGACGTGGTACGCGCCGATGTGCTGGGTGATGCCGCCGGCTTCGCCGCTGGCCACCCGGGTGCGCCGGATGGTGTCGAGCAGCGAGGTTTTGCCGTGGTCGACGTGACCCATCACCGTGACCACAGGCGGGCGGGCGAGCAATTCCGCTTCGCCGGCCTCGCCGGTCTCGATGAGGAAGGCTTCCGGCGTGTCAAGCGCGGCGGGCTTGCCGACGTGTCCCATTTCCTCGATGACGATGATCGCGGTTTCCTGGTCGAGCACCTGGTTGATGGTCACCATGCTGCCCAGTTTCATCAGCGCCTTGATGACTTCGGCCGCTTTCACCGACATCTTGTGGGCAAGTTCGGCCACCGTGATGGTTTCGGGCACCAGCACCTCGCGCACGATCGGCTCGGTCGGGGCAATGAAGGTGGTTTCCTCGTGGCCGGGTTTGGCTTTGCCCTTGCGGCCGCGCCAGCCAGCCTCAGGCGCAGCACCGCCACGGGTCTTGAGCCCGCCCTTGCGGCGTGCGGCCTCATCCTTCCAGGTTCCTCCGGCTTTCTTGTCGGGGCCCTTGGCGCCCTTGGCCGCAGCCGGCTTCTCCGGTTTGTGCAGCGTTTTTTCAGTAGGGGCGGCCGGTGCGGCAGGCGCAGCGGCTTTTTCCGCTGCCGCCAGTTTGGCGGCTTCCCGTGCGGCTTCGGCCTGCTTGCGCAAGGCTTCGCGTTCGATGCGGGCGCGGGCGTCCGCGGCCTGGCGTTCCTGCAGGGCCGCGTGGCGGCGAGCTTCTTCTTCACGCGCCTTGACTTCGGCTTCGTTCAGGATCGACGCTTTTTTGATGCGGGTGGTCTTCTTCGCGGCCGGGGCGGCTTCGGCGGCGGGTTCTGCTGCCGCCCCGGTCGGCGCGGGGGCGGCTTCCGCGGCTACAACCGGTTCAATCGCAGCGGCTTCGGCGGCGACGGGTTCGGCCTTGGCCTTGGCGGCCTTGGCTTTAACGGGCTTGACCTCAACCGCTTCGACGACGGGCTCGGGGGCGGGGGCCTCAACCTTGGCTTCGACGACGGGCGGTGCCAGTTCCTCGACCGGCGGGGCTGCCTGGATTTCCGGTGCGGGCTCCGCAACAGGCTGGCCTTCGGCCGCCAGCGCAGCCGCATCGCGCTTGACGTAGGTGCGCGACTTGCGCACTTCGACCTGGATGGTGCGCGACTTGCCGGTGCTGTCGGTCTTGCGGATTTCACCCGTCTGCTTGCGCGTGATGGTGATCTTGGTTTTGCCGGTTTCGGCACCGCCGCCGTGCATCTTGCGCAGATAATCGAGCAAATGCGCCTTGTCCGCTTCGGTGACGGGGTCGACTACATCATTCTTGCTGACGCCCGCCGCTTTCAGCTGTTCAAGCAACAGCTGGGGCGGCAGTTTCAGTTCCTGGGCGAATTGTTCAACGTTCATGCAGTCCTCTTGGCGTATCAGCCTTGGGCGAACCAGGGCGCGCGTGCGGCCATGATCAATTGTTTGGCGCGTTCGGCATCCATGGCGGACATTTCGGTCAGCTCATCGACTGCCAGCTCCGCCAGATCCTCGGTGGTGTGGATGCCTTTGCTGGCGAGTGTGCGTGCGGTTTCCGCGTCCATGCCTTCGAGCGACAGCAGGTCGCCCGCGGAGGCTTCGACCCGCTCCTCGCCGACAATGGCGGCGGTCAGCAGGGCATTGCGGGCGCGGTTGCGCAGCTCGTTGACCAGGTCTTCGTCGAAGGCCTCGATCTCGAGCATTTCGTTCAGCGGCACGTAGGCGACCTCTTCCAGCGTGGAGAAGCCTTCGTCGACCAGGATCTGGGCGACTTCCTCGTCCACATCGAGCTTTTCGATGAAGAGGGCGAGCGTCTTGCCGCTTTCGGTCGACTGTTTCTCTTCGGCCGCTTCGCGCGACATGATGTTGAGCGTCCAGCCGGTCAGTTCGGACGCCAGGCGCACGTTCTGGCCGCCGCGGCCGATCGCCATCGCCAGCTGTTCCTCGTCCACCACCACGTCCATGCTGTGCTTGTCTTCGTCCACCACGATGGAACTGACTTCGGCGGGCGCCAGCGCGTTGATGACGTACTGCGCGGGATCGGTCGACCAGTGGATGATGTCGACGCGCTCGCCGGCGAGTTCGTTGGTCACCGAGGTGACGCGCGAACCGCGCAGGCCGATGCAGGTACCGATGGGGTCGATGCGCGGGTCGTGCGAGACGACGGCGATCTTGGCGCGCAGTCCGGAGTCGCGGGCGGCCGCCTTGATTTCGAGCAGGCCTTCCTCGATTTCCGGCACTTCCAGCTCGAACAGCTTCATGATGAATTCGGGCGCGGTGCGCGACAGCACCACCTGCGGGCCGCGGGCGCCGCGGTCAATGCGCAGCAGGTAGGCGCGGACGCGGTCGCCGACGCGCAGGTTCTCGCGCGGGATCATCTGGTCGCGGTGCAGGAAGCCTTCGACGCGGCCGGATTCGATGATGGCGTTGCCGCGGTCGATCCGCTTCACCACGCCGTTGACCAGGTGCTCCTTGCGGGCGAGGAAGTCGCTGATGATCTGCTCGCGCTCGGCGTCGCGGATCTTCTGCAGGATGACCTGCTTGGCAGCCTGCGCGCCGATGCGGCCGAACTCGATGTTTTCCAGCGGCTCCTCGATGTAGTCGCCGATCTCGATGTCGGGATGCTTGTCCTGCGCGTCGATCAGCAGAATCTGGTAACCCTCGGATTCCAGCTCGGCTTCGGACACCACCTGCCAGCGGCGGAAGGATTCGTATTCGCCGGTTTCGCGGTCGATCGACACGCGCACGTCGGCCTCTTCCTTGAAGCGCTTTTTGGTGGCGGAGGCGAGCGCCTGCTCAAGGGCCTCGAACACCACTTCCTTGTCAACGTTCTTTTCGCGTGCCAGCGCATCGGCCAGCATCAACAGTTCACGGCTCATCATTTCCTCCAGCCTCGCCTAAACCAGGGGTTTCAGGCGGGCAGCATCCACATTTCTCAAGTCAACCGACACTTCCGTGCCATCGACGATCAACTTCACAGCATTCTCTTCCAGACCGACCAGCTGACCGCTCAGCTTGCGGCGGTTGTCCATCGGCACCCGCAGCTTGAGCGTGACCTCCTCGCCGGCAAAGCGCACATAGTCCTGCGGCTTGACCAGCGGCCGGTCGATGCCGGGCGAGGACACCTCCAGCCTGTCATAGTCGATGTTCTCGACGGTAAACAGGTGGGTCAGGTGATTGCTCACCGCCACGCAGTCGTCAATTGTGATGCCGCCCGGCTTGTCGATGAAAATCCGGATCAGCCCGCGTCCAGCGCGTTCCAGCATCACCAGCTCGTAACCGAGTCCGGCAAGTACGGGTTCCAGGCGCGTAGGCAAATCCATCATTGCAAATCCATCGTCGTGCCGCGGCGCAGCACAAATAAAAAATGGGCGAACCGCCCATCGTATTAATAATTAAGCGCAAAAATTATACCACTCGGGCCGGTGAACTGGAAGGTGGTGCCCGGAACCGGAATCGAACCGGTACGCCATCGCTGGCGAGGGATTTTAAGTCCCTTGTGTCTACCAATTTCACCATCCGGGCAAAGCGGACAGTTGGCCGTTCGTGGCCTGGAATCTGGAGGCGCGAGCCGGAGTCGAACCGACCTACACGGATTTGCAATCCGGTGCATAACCGCTTTGCTATCGCGCCTTTGCGGTAAACCACTTAAACGAAAAGGGGAAAACGTCCGGCTAAGCCTTCTGTTTTCCCCGGAATTCTGGAGCGGGAAAGGAGGTTCGAACTCCCGACCTCAACCTTGGCAAGGTTGCGCTCTACCAGCTGAGCTATTCCCGCGTTGAAGGCTGCGCATTATGGAGATTTCGTTTTTTTCTGTCAACACCTCACGACGAAGATTTTTGCAGCGCCCGCGCAGCCATCACGAGGTAATACGCCATCGACACCAGGGTGAGCAGCGCGGCAACCCAGATCAGCAGCGTGCCGATGGCCGCGATGGGCAGGCCGGCGACCGGGCTGAAATACAGCAGCAGCACGATGGCGACCATTTGTGCCGCGGTTTTCAGCTTGCCGACGAAGGACACCGCAACGCTGGCCGATTTGCCGGCCTTGGCCATCCACTCGCGCAAGGCGGAAATGGTGATTTCGCGGCCGATGATGATGAGCGCGATCAGCGGCGCCACGCGATCGAGGTCGATCAGGACGATCAGCGCGGCGGCAACCATCAGCTTGTCGGCCACCGGGTCGAGAAAGGCGCCGAAGGCCGAAGTCTGGCCGAGCGCGCGCGCCAGGTAGCCGTCGAGCCAGTCGGTCAGCGCCGCCACCCCGAAAAATGCGGCCGCCAGCAGGTTGGCCTCGGACGGTGTCACCCAGCCGTCGGGCAGATAGAACACGCCCGCCATCAGCGGGATGAACAGGATGCGCAGCCAGGTGAGCAGGTTGGGGAGATTGAGCGGCATTGTTTAGTGGAGCGCATGATAGATGGTTTCCGCCAATTCTCGGCTGATACCGTTCACGCTGGCAAGCGCGTCGACACCGGCGTCGCGCACGCCCTGCAGGCCGCCGAAGTGTTCCAGCAGATGTTTGCGGCGTTTGGGGCCGATGCCGGCGATGTCTTCCAGCGTCGACTGCACGCGCGCCTTGCCGCGTTTGGCGCGATGGCCGGTGATGGCGAAGCGGTGCGCTTCGTCGCGTATCTGCTGGATCAGGTGGAAGCCGGGATGGTCCTTGGCCAGCTTCAGTTCGCGGCCGTCGGCGAAGATCAGCGTTTCCAGGCCGGGCTTGCGCGCCTCGCCCTTGGCGACGCCGAGCAGCGGGACATCGCCCAGCCCGAGTTCGGTCATTGCCTCGACTGCCATTGCGACCTGCCCCTTGCCGCCGTCGATCAAGAGCAGGTCGGGCAGCACGCCGTTTTCCTCCACGCTCTTGTGGAAACGCTTGATCAGCGCGGCGTGCATCGCCGCGTAGTCGTCGCCCGGCGTGATGCCGCCGATGTTGTAGCGCCGGTAGTCGGATTTTTTCAGGTCATCGCCTTCGTAGACGACGCAGGAGGCGACCGTGGCTTCGCCCATGGTGTGCGAGATGTCGAAGCATTCGATGCGATTGAGCGTCGGCAGGTCGAGCGTGTCGCGCAGCGCAGCCAGCCGCTGCGACTGGTTGGCGCGGTCGGCGCTGCGGCGTTCGGCCGACAGACGCGCGTTGGCCTGTGCCATGCCGATCCACACGCGGCGTTCGCCGGTGACGCGATGCAGCAGACTGACTTTCTTGCCGGCCAGCTCGGAGAGCAGCGCTTCCAGCGCGTCGGTCTCGATCGCCTCGCTGACCAGGATGCGCGGCGGGATCGGGTGGTCGAGGTAATGCTGGGCGATGAAGGCTTCCAGCGCTTCGGCCGGCGTCGCCCCTTCGCCATGCTGCGGGAAGAAGCTGCGGTCGCCCAGATGCCGCCCGCCGCGGATCATGGTCAGGTTGACCGCGATCACGCCGCCGGCTTCGGCCGCCGCGACCACGTCGGCGTCGGCCTCGCCGCCGGTGGTGTCGACGAACTGCTTCTCGCGCACCGTTGCCAGCATGCGCAGGCGGTCGCGCAGCAGGGCGGCGGTCTCGAAATCGAGCGCGGCGGCGGCCGCGTTCATCTGCGCGGTGATGTGCTCGGTCAGGGCGCTTGCTTCGCCGTGCAGCAGTTGGGCGGCTTCGACGACGTCGCGCGCGTAGGCTTCAGGGGTGACGAGCTTGACGCAGGGCGCGGTGCAGCGCTTGATCTGGTGCAGCAGACAGGGGCGCGAGCGGTTGGCGAACACGGTGTCCTCGCAGGTTCGCAGCTGGAACACCTTCTGCAACAGCTGGATGCTCTCGCGCACCGCGTAGGAATTGGGATACGGCCCAAACGCCTGGTCGTGCTTTTTCGGCGTGCCGCGAAAATAGGCCAGGCGCGGAAAACGGTGCCCGGTCAGCAGCAGGTAGGGATAGGACTTGTCGTCGCGGAACAGGATGTTGAAGCGCGGCTTCAATCCCTTGATCAGGTTGTTTTCCAGCAGCAGCGCTTCGGCCTCGGTGCGCGTCACCGTGGTGTCGACGTGATCGACGCTTTTCAGCATCAGGCGGATGCGCGGGCTCTGGTCGCTCTTCTGGAAATAGCTGCAGACCCGCTTTCTCAGGTCCTTCGCCTTGCCGACATACAGCACCGCGCCGGCCGCATCGACCATGCGGTAGACACCCGGCAGGGTGGGCAGCGAAGCGAGAAATTCCTTATCGACGCTCAAGGTTCAGTCTTCGTCGAGCAGCTTCCCCGCAATGGCCCAGTTCTCGTCCGGCAACTCCTCGAACGCGATGTAGGTATACGACGCCGGCTTGCCGGCATGGCGCTCGAGCGTGGCGGTGATTTCTTCGGCGACTTTTTGCTTCTGTTTGCGGGTGAGGCTTCCGGCAAGCTTGATAGTGACGACGGGCATGATCACTCCTTTGTTTGGATCAGCGTGAACACCGCCGCGAACATTTCGGGGGTGAGGCGGCGTGTCTGGGTATTGTAGCGGGAGCAGTGGTAGCTGCTGACCAGCCGCCGGCCGTCGGGCAGGCGGTAGTCGCTGGCGTGGCCGAAGGGGTAGTCCTTGAGCTTGAGGCCTTGTGCGCGCAGAACCGCCTGATGCGCGATCTGACCCAGTGCCAGGATGCTGGCGTGTTCGGGCAATCCCGCCAGCTCGACCGCGAGATAGCGGTTGCATTCGCGGATTTCAGCGGGCTCCGGCTTGTTGGCCGGCGGCAGGCATTTCACCGCGTTGGTGATGCGGCAGCCGGTGAGTTTCAGGCCGTCGTCGACCGACACCGATTCCGGCGCGCTGGCGTAGCCGAAGCGGTGCAGGGTCTCGTACAGCAGCACGCCGGCGTAGTCGCCGGTGAAGGGGCGGCCGCTGCGGTTGGCGCCGTGCATGCCCGGGGCGAGGCCGACGATCAGCAGATCCGGCGCGGGGTCGCCGAAGGCGGGCACCGGGCGGGCGTGGTAATCGGGATGGCGGACGCGCACCTCGTCGAGGAACGTGGCGAGGCGCGGGCAGGCGCGGCAGTCAGGGTCAAAGTTCATTGAAACACACGGCAAACACACCCCGGAATCGGGGCGCTCATTGTAGGCCCTCCCGGCCGCTTTGCATGAATGTGGCGGCGCTACACCGTCGCCCACATCCGCATCAGGTTGTGATAGCAACTGGTGAGCCGCACTGCGGTGTCGTTTTCGCCGTGCTCGCCGCGCAGCGCGACGATGCTCATGTCGAGTTCGTGAAGCAGTTCGCGCTGCTGCGGTTCGCGCACCATGCTCTCCAGCCAGGAAAAGCACGCCAGCCGCGCGCCGCGCGTCACCGGTTCGACGCGGTGCACGCTGTACGACGGATAGAGGATCAGATGACCGGCCGGCAGCTTGACTGCGCGGCCGCCCATGCCGTCCTCGATGATGAGTTCGCCGCCATCGTAGTCCGACGGGTTGTTGAGGAAGAGCGTGAACGACAGATCGGTGCGCACGTGCTGGGCGCTCGCCGGATGGGTGCGGATGGCATTGTCGACGTGGTTGCCGAAGGAATTGGCTTCGCCGCCGTAGCGGTTGAACAGCGGCGGATAGATGCGCTTGGGCAGCGCGGCGCTGAAGAAGGTAGGGCTTTTCGACAGCGCCTCCAGCACGATGGCGCGCAACTGCTGCGCTACCGGGCTGGCTTCCGGCAACTGCAGGTTGTTTTTCACCGTCGCGGCCTGGCTGCCGGCGGTGACGCGGCCGTCTGCCCAGTCGGCTTGTTTCAAAAGCCCGGTGCAGCGGGCCAGGGTGGCGGCGTCGAGTACGTTGGGGATGTATAGCAGCATGGGGATTCTCCTGTCAGGGATGTGACGCCGCGCGGGCAGCGTCACATCCCTGCCAATAGGCAGGGATGACGGGCTTAGAACTTCAGCTCGCCGGTGAGGATGAAGCGGCGTCCGGTACCGGGCACGCTGAACGAACCATTGTCGTAGACCGCGTCGTAGTAGACCTCGTCGAACAGGTTCTGCACGTTCAGGCGAGCGCCCCAGCGCTTCTGCTCGTAGGCGACCATGGCATCCCAGCGCGCATAGGCGGGCGCCGTATTGGGATGGAACGTGGTGCCGCCGGGCAAGGTGGGAATCGCGCCGGCGCCGCTCGGGTTGTAGCCGTAGCGCTCGCCCTTGGCCTCGACGCCGCCGCCGACCTTCCAGCCGCCGCCGAGCTTGTAGGTGCTCCACACGTTGAAGGTATAGGGCGGCGTATTGCGCGGACGCTTGCCCTTGTAGCCGGGGTTGGCGACGGTGCCGTTGGACTGTTCCGCGACTTCGAGAATTTCGGCATCCATCAGCGCGAGGCCGGCGAACACTTCCCAGTTGGGCGTGATGCGGCCGGCGGCTTCGAGTTCGATGCCGTCGGTGCGACGCTTCCTGGTCAGGATCGAGGCGGTCGATTCCAGGTCGGTGTTGCGCTCCCAATGCTTGATGGCGCGGTAGAGTGCGGTGCGGAAGGTCAGGTCGCCGTCGAAGAACATCCATTTCGCGCCCAGCTCGTAAACCTGGCTGGTTTCGGGCGGCTGTGGTTCGAGCGTCAGCTGATAGAGGTCGGCCGTGGGGCTGAACGAATCGCTGTAGCCGACGTAGTAGTGCGCTTCATCGTTCGGTTGATACGACAGCGCGGCGCGCGTGCTCCATTCGCCGTACTTCAGCCGGGGAGAGGTGGCGCTGGAGTACGTGGCGTCGAGCTCGTCGCGCCGCACGCCCAGGGTGGCTTTCCAGAAGGGCATGAACTCGACGGTGTCCTGCATGAAGACGGCGTAGGAATCGCCCTTGAAATCGACCGGGCTGGCGGTCGCCGATTCGACGTAGGGCAGGAAGATCGGCGGATTCCCCGCATCGGTGCCTCCCAGGTTCTGTAGGCTGGTTCGGTGGCTGTTCTCGTGCAGGTATTCGACGCCGGTGACCAGCTCGTGCTTCATGCCCAGCGCGCGGAACTGGGTGTTGAAGTCGGATTGCAGGGTGAGCGTTTCGTAATCCATCGAGCGGGTCGGGCCGGCGTTGGTGCTGGGCTGGTTGAGCCCCGTGTCGCCGGGTGCGACCGTGGCGCTCGGCGTGCGTGCCCAGTAGCTGCGCTCGTAATCGCCGTAGCGCACGGTGGTGCGCAGTTCGCTTTTCGGCGAGAAGCGGTGCGTCCAGGTGCCGGTGGTGACGTTGACGTCGCTGTCGTCGAAGTTGCGGTCGATGCCCCAGAAGTAACCGACCGGGAAATTGGTGTTCGGCGCACGGGTAGTGGTATCGAACGAGAAGCCGTAGTCCGGGATGTCGCGGTTGCGCGTGAACTGGTGCGAGAAGACGAATTCGTCATCGGTCTGCATCCCCAGGGCGAGGCTCACCGCCGCGCCGCTGCGGTGAATTTCCGGCTCGGCGCCGGTGACCGGGTTCTCGCGCCAGCTGCCTTCGTCGCGCTTCATCAGGTTGACGCGCAGGGCGGCGTCCTGGCCGACGCGCTTGTTGAGGTCGGCGGTCACCTCGGTGTAGTTCTCGGTGCCGACGCTGCCGGTGAGCGTGTAGGCATCGGCGCGCTTCGGCGTCTTGGTGACGAGGTTGATCACGCCGCCGGCCTGGCCGCGACCGAACAGCATCGAGGCGGAACCGCGCAGCACGTCGACCTGTTCCAGGTTGAAGGTTTCGCGGTTGTACTGCGCGGTGTCGCGGATGCCGTCGAGATAGAGGTCGCCGAAGGTATAGAAGCCGCGCAGCATCATGTTGTCGCCGGCGCGCCCGCCCTCGGCGGCGTTGAAGGTGAGGCCGGAAACGTTGCGCAGCGCCTCGCGCAGGGAGCCCACCTGCTGCTCTTCCATCAGTTGCTTGGTCACCGTGGTGATCGCCTGCGGAATGTCGTGCGGATCCTGCTTGACCTTGCCGACACGGGTTTCGGTGGCCTGGTAGCCGTTGTTGACTGCCATCGGGTCGGCGGTGTCTTCCACCTTCACCATGGGCAGGGTGGTGTCGTCCGCTGCGGGCGTTTGCGCCAGCGCGGCAGCAGGCGCCAGCATCGCGAAGGCGAGCGAGGTGACGGCGACGGGCCCGGGTTGAATGCGCGCCAGCAGCTGGCGCAGGATGCCCGGAGGCGGTCGTAGATGAGACATGGTTTTGCTCCCTGAGAGAAATTGACTGGCTGGCAGAGCAAAACGCTTGGCTGGCTGGCGGTTGAAAAAACGGATGTCCCGCACCGGGGCGGCGCGGGCAGGATGGCGGCCGAGGCGATGCGGCGAGGCGGTTGTCGAGTCCGGCGTGAATCAGGCACGGCTCACCCAGATATGGCGCGCAACGCTGGATTCGAGCGCGAGCTCGACCTCATCGATCATCACGATCGTCATTGGACGCTGCTGCATGACCCGCACCGGACGCGCGGGAGCGAGCCCGTAGGCGATGAGCTGCTCGCACTGGGCGGCGTCGATGGCATCGTCGAGCGTATCGACCGTCGCAGCCGAGCCAGGCAGCAACACGGCAAGCGGAACGCGGGCATGGTGGTCGGTCTTCTTCATGCCCACACCAGATGCAAAAGATGATTGAGCAGGCCGCCGACGAGGAAGGCGAACGGGATGATGAGGGCGAGCATGGCGGACGCGATTTTCAGGCCCTGCTCCTTGATGATCATCATCAGGCTGGCGATGCACGGCACGAAAATCGTGATGGTGACCATGCCCACCACCGCCTGAATGGGAGACAGCTGGGACGACAGGGCGAACAGTCCGGTTGCGCCGAAGTCGCGGCGCAGAAAGCCCATGACGAAGGCTGCAGCCGCCTCCTTGGGCAGGCCCAGCCAGCCGGTGACGAGCGGTTCGCTCGCATGGATGATCGCGGGCAGGATGCCGGCCTTGTCGAGCAGGAACATCAGGAAGGCACCGAACAGGAACAGCGGAATCACTTCGATCAGGTACCACTTGAGCCGCCCGACGGTTTTCTTTGCGACGTTGCCGGCGAGCGGCAGGCGCATCGGCGGCATTTCGGTGACCAGCGGAATGCGCCGGCCAGGAATGAGCTTGGCTGCGAGCCAGCCCGCCAGGATCAGCACTGCCACCATGGCGACGAGCCAGATCAGCGTGGCGCTGAACGAAATCGCGCCCAGCAGGCCCAGCACCACCCCCAGTTGCGCGGAGCAGGGAATTGCCAGCGCCATGAGGAAAATGGTGATCAGGCGCTCGCGCGGAGACGACAGGATGCGCGTGGTGAGTGTCGCCATGGTCACGCAGCCGAGGCCCAGCACCATCGGCAGCACTGCCCGGCCGTTGAGGCCGAACAGCTTGAAGATGCGGTTGGAGAGCACCGACAGGCGCGCGAAATAGCCTGAATCCTCGAGGGCGCCGAAAACGATGAAGAAGGTGGTGACGATGGGCAGGATCAGTGCGAGCGCGTAGGTCATGCCCATGGTCCACAGGCCGTATTGCCCGACCAGCAGGTCGGCCATCCAGCCGATGTGAATGTGCTGCTGAACGAAGCCGGTGACGGCGGGATTCAGGTAGCCGCCGAAGAGGTTTTCCTCCAGCAGGCCGACCAGCGTGCCGGCGCCGAAGACGCCGACGAATTCGTAGACCGCAGCCAGCACGCCGAGCAGGATGGGCCAGGCCCAGACCGGGTGGATCACCCAGCGGCCGATTTTCTGCGCCAACTGGGGGGCGGCGTCGGCGCGCCGGCGGGTAACGCGTGCGGCAATCAGGCTGGCCGCCTCGCCGCGCTCGTGCGCCAGCGCAGCGGGCGTCACCCCCGCGGCGCGGGCTTCGGCGCGCGCCGCTTTCAGGGTGTCGGCATGCACGCCTGCAGTCCCGTGCAGCCAGGCCTCGGCGACGCTGTCCTCGCCCAGGTAGAGAATTGCCAGGCCGCGCGCAGCCAGGCGCGGATGCGGCGCGTACGCCCCGATCAGGGCAGCAAGCCGCCCGATCATGGTTTCGGTCGCCGGGTCGTAATGCAGCAACGCGCCGGGTGCGCGGGCCTGCGCCAGTTCACGGGTGAGCGCAGCCACGCCTTCGCCGCCAGTGGCGACGGTGGAGGCGACGGGACACGCCAGCGTGGCGGTAAGTTCGGCAATATCGATTTCCACGCCGCGCGCCTTCGCCTCGTCGGCCATGTTGAGCGCCAGCACCATCGGTACGCCGAGTTCGGCGATCAGCGCAGTCAGGGTCAGCGTGCGCCGCAGGTTCTTGGCGTCGCCCACCTGCACCAGCGCGCGCAGCGGTTCGTCGAACAGTGCGCGCATCGTCGCCCGCTCATCATCGCTGCGCGCGGGCAGCGTCAGCACGCCGGGGGTATCGATGAGGTCGATGCCGGAGTCGAAACAGGCCGATGCGCGCGCCACCTCGACCGTGGTGCCGGGGTAGTTGGAGACGTTGACGTAGGCACCGGTCAGTCGGTGGAACAATACGGATTTTCCGACGTTGGGGTTGCCGACAAGGGCGATGGAGGCGGTACTCATGGGCTGGCTTTCCTGCTGGCTTGAGCGTGAACGGAGGCGGCGTCGACCACGCGCAAGGTCGGCGCATGGTGGGGCCGGGTCGTGGCGCGCGGTGGGCGCTGGCGGCCGGCGAGCACGTGGATGGACAGCCATCCGGGCAGCGCAAGCCCGGCGATCCAGTGCAAAAGCGGCAGCCATGCAGCGTTGTCGTCGCTGGAGAAGTAGTACAGCGCATAGCCGGTGGCGGCGAGCCACGCGGTCAGCGCGAGCATAGGCAGGCCGGTGCGCAGGTTCTTGCGGCGGTTCCATGCGAGCCGCATGTGATTGGTCGCGAGCGAGCCGATCGCGACGAGCGCGAGCATCGCCATCAGGCCGTGCAGGCGCAGCCACCAGCCTTCGAGCGGATGCGCCACGGGGCCGAAGTCGCCTTCGACGCGGAAGAAGTAGTGAAACAGCAGCCACAGCGCGCCGCTCGCCCACAACAGCGCGAACGCTGCGTAGGCGAGGCGTTTGTGGTGTGAACCCAGGCGGATGATCGGTGCGCTCATGCGGCACGTTCCATGGAAAGGGTGCGCCAGCCGTCGGCATCGCCGAGCATCGTCCGCCCGCCGTCGAGCATGATCGCCTGCGCGCCATAGCGCGCGAGCACCCCTGGCGCGCGCCCCGGGGCGGCGGCGACGACCTTGGTCAGCGCGTCGGCGGTCATGCAGTTGGCGGCGAGGACGCTGACGCTAGTGCGTGCGCACAGCGACTCGCCCGTGCGCGGATGCCGCAGTGCGCCCGGCTGGAAGTAGCCTGCCGATGTGGCGACCGCGCCGCAGCGCAGCTCGGCCAGGCGCAGGCTCAGCGTGGGCTGGTGGGGATGGCGCACATGCACGGGCTCGGCGGTGTCGCCAAAGCGTGCGAGGTCGCCGCCGGCGTTGACCGTGGCGGCCGCAAGCCCCGCTTCGCGCAGGTCTGCAAGGGCAGCATCGACCGCGTAGCCCTTGGCGATGCCGGAAAGATCGACGAGCAGCGGGCGCGTGTAGCGCACGCGGTCGCCGTCGAGTTCGATCGCGCGCCAGTCGGGCTGGGCGTGCGCGGGGGTGTCGGGATGGCGCGGCAAATGTCCCGATTCGACGAGCCAGGACGCCACGCTGGGGTCGAACAGGCCGTCGCTCTCGCCTGCGAAGTCGAGCGCGGCGGCGAACACGGCAGCCAGGTCGGGCGACAGTGCGACCCAGCTGCGTTGCGCTTCGCGGTTGACGCGCGACAGCTCGGAACCGGTGTGCTGGAAGCTCATCGCCGTATGAACGGCGGCGACGCGCGCGAACGCGCGGTCGGACGCCGTGTTCAGCGTCGCGGCGTCGGCGCCTTCGGCGACGATCTCGACCAGGGTGCCGAGCCAGGGCTGGGCGCGCCGCAGCGTCATTTCAATGCGGCCTCGTGAATCGCCAGCACGCGCCGCACGCCTTCGCTGATGTGCTTGCACGAGAGCGTCGCGCCGCTGATGTTCTGGATGTCCTCGTCGAGCTTGAGCGGGGCGCCATGGTGCGCGCCGTTGAACTGTGCACGCCACTTGGGGTTGCGAATCTCGCTGCCGTGGGTTTCGCGGTAGTCGAGGATTTCCACCCCGCGCACCGCGCCCGTCATATCGAGTGCGACGGCGTAGGTGATGAACTCGTGCTTGCCGTACACCTCGTCAAGCACGAACCAGCCGACGGGCTTGCCATTGGCCATGGCCTGCCACACGGGTTGCTCGGGATGGCGCATCCGCACCCGCGCGGCTTTCTCGACCACGCGCTTCTGCGCGTCGTCGAGCCGCACCGGGTGGGCGATGAAAGCGCTTGCTTCAGGAAACATCAGCTTTTGCGCGGTCTCGCTCGTCATGTACTGCACCGCGAAGGCCGGCGCCGCCGCGAACAGCGGCGCACACACGGCGGGAACGATCAACCAGTTCGGATTGTTCGACATGGTGGGCCTCAGAAGTTGTAGCCGAGCTTGAAGCGCAGCTCGTGCCGGGTTTTTTCGATCAGGTGCAGGTCGGTGTCGGTCTGCTCGATGTATTGCTCCTTGCCGCCCGCAAGCTGGTTGAAGTAGGTGAGCGTCGCCCACCATTTCTTGCCACCGTAGTGGATGGACGGGCCGGCAAACCACGACCAGCGCTCCTGACCGACCTCGGTTTCGAATTCGGTTTCGTACAGGGTTTCGGCGCCGACATACCAGTTGGGCGCGAAGCGGTACGACATGCCGCCGCCGAGCTTGAACTCGATTTCCATTTCCGGCTCGGTCGGCCATTCGAAGGTCGCGCCGGGGTCGCCGGTGAGCGCCTGCATTGCGGCGTCGGCGGAGACCTGGGTGGCGGCGTCGAGCGGGTCGCGCTTGGCGTAGGTGCCTTCCAGACCGGTGTTCAGCATGAGCGAGAGCTGGTCGTCGAGCAGGAATTTCTGCAGTTGCAGGCCCAGTTCGAACTTGGTGGTGTCCTTGTCCTTGCCAGAATGGGGGTCGAGCCAGTTTTGCTGGATCGAGAACGTGGTCGACAGACCGATATCGTCCTTGGCGGGCGAGAGGAAGTTGTATTTGAGTTTGCCTTCGATGCCGGACGCCTTGATGCCGTACTGTTCCGGACCGGGCATGTAACCGTCGATGACCAGTCCGCTGGCGTCGATCGATTGCCCCTTGAGTTCGATGCCGCCGGTCAGACGATGGGTCAGACCGCGCTCGTATTCCAGCGAGTAATCGTGCGCGGTGTAATCGCCGCGGCCCTTGTCCCAGCGGCGCGTGACGAACAGATAGGCTTCGCTCGCGCCCTGAGGCAGCGTTTCCGCGCCGCTGACGTAGCCGAGCAGATTTTCATCTGCCTGTGCGGCGGAGGGGGCGAGCGCGATTGCGAAAGGTAGCGAAGCGAGAATGGCGATACGGTTTTTCATGAATGGACTCCCTGCAGAAAGTTGAATGGTCTGGCTGGCTGTTCCACGGGGGTTGGCTGGCTGGGTTGAAAAAGGGTCAGTGCATGTTGCTCGGGTCGGTGACGAACCCGAGTTTGGTCAGCCCGGCGCGCGCGGCGTCGGCCATGATCTGCGCGACGTTCTTGTAGGCGAGGTCGCCGTCGGCGCGGATATGGATTTCCGGCTGCGGCGTCTGTTGCCCGGCGGCGTCCATGCGTGCCTGCCGGGCGGCGGCGTCGACCGGCTCGGCGTTCCAGTAAACCGATCCGTCGGCCTGGATCGAGAGGTTGACCGTTTCAGGCTTCACCTCGTTGGGCTGGCTCGCGGCGACCGGCAGGTCGACCTTGACTGCGTGCGTCATCAGGGGCGCGGTGATGATGAAGATGACCAGCAGCACCAGCATGACGTCGATCAGCGGGATCATGTTGATCTCCGCGTTGTCGCCGTCGCCGCTGTCGTTCGTGAGTCCGCCGAAAGCCATCACGCGCTCCTGGCCGCGGGCGCGGCGTAGACGCGTGCTATGTCGTCGTGGATGCGGGTGTTGTTGCGCACCCCGGTCGACATGAAGGCGAACAGGTCATGCGCGAAGCCGTCGACTTCGGTGAGCATCTGGCGCCTGGCGCGGTTGAAGAAGTTGTAGGCGAGCACGGCGGGGATCGCGACCGCAAGCCCCAGCGCGGTCATGATCAGCGCCTCGCCCACGGGACCTGCGACCTGGTCGAGGCTGCCCGAGCCCGACATGCCGATGTTGACCAGCGCGTGGTAGATGCCCCACACCGTGCCGAACAGGCCGACGAAGGGCGCGGAGGATGCGATCGACGCCAGCATGGTGTGGCCGTATTCCAGCCGCGCGGTGTCCTGGTTGATCGCGCGGCGCAGCGCGCGCGTGAGGAATTCGTCTTCCGAGCCCGATTCGATCAGGCGCTGCCCGGTCTTGTTGCGGTATTGCTCGGCGGCCTTGAGCCCGTGATGGGTCAGATGCGAGAACGGATCGTTGACCCCGTGGCTCTGCAGGTAGTCGGCGACCGAGGACAGACCGGGTGCGTCCCAGAATCGCGCGAGGAAAGCCTGGGCATGCTTCTTCATGCGCCAGTTGCTGAGGCTCTTGACGACGATGAGCGTCCAGGTGACGACCGACATCGCCAGCAGCACGACGAGCAGGAAGTGCGCGAGGCCGTCGGCCTGCGCGATAAAGTGGGCAAAGCCCAGCTGGGTCGGGTTTGCTGCGGTTTCCATGGTTTAACTCCTGAGGGTGAACTGAATCGGCACGATGACCCACGCGGCCACCGGATTGCCGCCCTGACGGGCAGGTTCGAATTTCCAGCTGGATTGCACGGTATCGATCGCGGACCGGTCGAGACGCGGATGGCCGCTGCTCTTCAAAAGGTCGAGCCGTGCGACGCTGCCGTCCGGATTGACCAGGATGTTGAGGCGAACCGTGCCTTCCTCGCCGAGCCGACGCGAGAGCGCCGGATACGGCGGCCTGGGATTGTTCAGGTAATCCGCCGGACGCGGCGGAATGGGCAGCGAGGGGAGCGGCATGGATTTGGGTGCGTCCGCCACCACCGACGCGGGCAGCACCTCGGGCACGGTTTCGGGGGTCGGCTTGGGCGCCTCGACCACGGGCTGCGGCGTGGGCATCGGGCGCTCGGCCGCCAGCACGGGCGGCGGCGGCAGCGGCTTGTCCAGCGGCCTGGGCGGCCGCGGCTTGGGTTCCGGTTTGGGTTGCGGCTGGGGTGCCTCGATCTCGGGCACGATCAGGCTCACCGTCAAGGGTTGCGGCAGCGTGATCGGCTCGGCGGATCGGGGGCTATAAAGCAACGCTGCCAGCAGGCCGGCGTGGGCGAGCGCCACCCCTGCCAGCAGGCCGGGCGGCAGTCGCTGGTCGTCGGGCTGCCCTCGGAGTCGCGACAGCGTCATCAAAAGGCTGCCGCTGCGTTGATCGAATTCGCGAACGGCCACCCGTGATTCCGGTGCGTTTTTGCCGCCGGCTCCGTCGGGGAGGATGCATCGCACTCCAGTTCGTCGACCAGGCTCAGGCAGGCTTCGCGATCGGCCGGGCTGAGCGCGGTATCTTTGGCCGCCCGGTTGAGCAGGATCGAGGCGGTGAGCTTGTTGCGGGTGCAGGGGTGGCGCAGCAGGAGCAAAGCGGCGACGAGAAGCGAAGTGGGCTGCATGGATTTCCTTTCGATGGATGGCGAACGGACTGCGGGAATTGGCTTTGTGGCGATTACTTGGTCAGGATCAGCTTGCCGTTTTTGGTGATGCGCAGCCGGTAGGTTTCGCCTTTGTGGTCAATCAGGATTTCCTGGCTGCCGTGGAATAGAAGGTCCGCCCGGAGGATCTCCGGTGGACAGTTGCGCTGCCCGGGTTCGGTCGGAAGCGGGGGCGAGACGAGAGAGAGGGCAGGCAGGTCGGCGCGCATGGAATCGGCTTAATATGTATCAGTTGATACAAATAATAACGATTCGCATTACTGATTGCAAGCGGTCGCTTCAAATTGGGCAAGCGCGTTTCAGGAATGCGGGGAGTAGGGGCCGCGCACCAGCGGCTCGGCTGCCAGCGCTTCGGGCTGCAGGGTGACGTGGCGGATGCCGTGGCGCGTGTCAACGGTCTGGCGTGCGGCGGCGAGAATGCCCGGCCAGTCGGCGAGGTTGCGGATTTCCAGGTGTGCCGACAGCGCGATGCTGCCGGACGCCAGCGTCCACACGTGCAGGTCGTGCACGCGAAGCACGCCGTCGAGCGCGGCCAGGTCGCGGCCGACGGCGTCGAGCTGGACATTGAGCGGGACGCCTTCCATCAGCACGTGCACGACCTCGCGCAGCAGGCCCAGCGCGGACACCAGAATCAGCACCGCCACCAGCAGCGACAGCAGGGGATCGATCGGCGTCCAGCCGGTGGCGACGATGACGATGCCGGCGGTGATCGCCGCCACCGAACCGAGCGCGTCGCCCAGCACGTGCAGCAGGGCGGCGCGGCTGTTGAGCGTCTGCTCGCCGCGATGCAGGATCCAGGCGACGACCAGGTTGACGATGAGGCCGATGACCGCCACGCCGACGACGGTGCCGCCGGCAATCTCGCGCGGGGCGCCGATGCGCTCGAGGGCTTCGCGCACGATGAAGACGATCAGCACCAGCATCAGCACGCTGTTGAACAGCGCGGCCAGCACCTCGGCGCGCACCAGGCCGTAGGAATGGCGGAAACTGGGCGGGCGCCGCGCCAGCCAGGCGGCGGCGGCCGCCAGCCCCAGCGCGGAACTGTCGGTGAGCATGTGGGCGGCGTCGGACATGAGCGCGAGCGAACCCGACCACCAGCCGGCCAGGGCCTCGACCCCGGCGAAGGACAGCGTCAGCAGCAGCGCGACAAGCAGGGTGCCGTTGTTGCCGGCATGCGCGTGCCCGTGCTCGTGCACGGTGCCATGGTCGTGCTTATGAACGTGCACAGTAGTCGGTCGGGTCGACCTGCAGGTTGAGGTCGGCGGAATCCTGCCCCAGTCCGGCGATATGGTGCAACGCGTTGGCGTAGCGCGCCGATTCGCGCAACTGGGTCATGCTCAGCGGGTGCGGGTGGCCGTGCATGCGGGCCAGCCGTGCGCGCGCCGGGGCGGGCCAGTCCACCTTCAGGCTGGCCAGCACCTCGTCGGCCAGGTCGGGTCGGTTGCACACCAGGGCCATGTCGCAGCCGGCCGCGAGCGACGCCTGCACCCGTTCGACGATGCCGCCGGCCACGGCGGCGCCGGCCATGCACAGGTCGTCGCTGAAAATCATGCCGTCGAAACCCAGCTGCTGACGCAGCAGCTTTTGCAGCCAGATGCGCGAGAACCCGGCGGGCTGGTCGTCGACCTGGGGATAGATGACATGAGCCGGCATGATCGCGGCCAGCCCCGCCTCGATCATCAGGCGGAACGGCACCAGGTCGGCAATCGCCATGTCGGCCAGGGTGCGTTCGTCCACCGGGATGTCGACGTGAGAATCCGCCACCACGAAGCCGTGGCCGGGGAAGTGCTTGCCGCAGGCGGCCATGCCGGCGTCCTTCATCCCCAGCATCACCGCCTGCCCCAGCTGGAATACGGCGTGCGGGTCGGCATGGAAGGCGCGGTCGCCGATGACCGAGGAGGCGCCGTAGTCCAGGTCGAGCACCGGCGCGAAGCTGAAGTCGACGCCGTGCGCGCGCAGTTCGCCCGCCAGCACATAGCCGGCCTCGCGCGCCAGTTCGCGGGCGTGCTGCGGATGGTCGTTCCAGATTTCGCCGAAGCTGCGCATCGGCGGCAGGCGGGTGAAGCCCTCGCGGAAGCGCTGAACACGGCCGCCCTCGTGATCGACGCCGATCAAGAGCGGCGCCGACTTGAGCGCGTGGATTTCGGCGGTGAGTGCGGTCAGTTGCGCCGGGTCGCGGTAGTTGCGGGAAAACAGGATCACGCCGCCGACGAGCGGATGGCCGAGGCGGCGGCGGTCGTCGTCGGTGAGTTCGGTGCCTGCTACGTCGAGCATGAGGGGGCCGAGCGTCATGGGAACTCCTGATGGAAACGTGGCGTCATGGGCGCTCCAGTATGACGTAGGCGAGGATGAGATCGCCCTCGTCCGACAGCGAAACATGGTGCGCGGTGATCCCGCGATCCACCAGCCAGGCCACCAGCTCGGGCGCGCATTCGATATGCGGCTTGCCGCGCGCGTCGCGCAGCACGGCGATGTTGCGCAGCGTCACCGGCACGCGCAGCCCGGTTCCGGTTGCCTTGGCGAAGGCCTCCTTGGCGGCGAAGCATTTGGCCAGAAAGCGCGCCGGGTCGCGGCTGGCGTAATAGCCTGCGTGCTCGGCCGGCGCAAGGATGCGGTCGGCATAGTGTTCGCCGAAGCGCGCAAGGCCATCGCGGATGCGCCGCGCGTCCAGCAGGTCGGTGCCGATGCCGTGGATCATGGCGACACCTTCACCGGAAGGCCCGCTGCGCGGATTTTTTCGGCAAAGGCTTCGAGCCAGGCCGCGGGCAGCGCGGACAGGCGCCTGGCCTGCCGCTGCATCGACGGCCGCGCCAAGCCGTACAGCAGCACGCCCCGCAGCGGAATCCGCTGCTGCCGGATGCGTTCGACGGCGGCCAGATAGGCCGCCTGTTCCGCGTCCGAAGGCGCTGCGCCGTCGAGCGCGAACAGACAGGTTTGCAGCCAGGTCGGGCACAGCCGTGCGGCCACGGCCAGCCGCTCGAACTGCTTTTCTGGCGCGATGCGCGTCTGGTTGATGCTGCGCATGCCGCTGGCGGTCGCGCTGTCGAACTTGAACCACACCTCGCCGTTCAATGCTGCCATTTTCGCCAGGCCGTCCTGCACACGCGTCCGGTCGGCGAGGCTGCCGTTGGTGATCAGGACCAGCTTGATTTTGCCGGTCAGATCAAAGTCCGCCATCACCCGGCCGATCAACTCGATGACTTGCGGAAAGGCTTTGGCGCTGGTCGGCTCGCCGTTGCCCGACAGCGCAATGTCGTTCAGCCGCCGCGCCCCTTCGGGCACCCGCGTCTGCATGAAGTCGCCGTGGAGGATGTCGGCCAGCATCGCGCGCAGTTCGGCCTCCAGTTGCGCCAGGTCGATGTCCGGCGCGGTACCGCGCACCAGGCCGGGAACCTGGCAATACACGCAGGCCCAGTTGCAGGCGTTGTCGGGATTGAGGTTGACGCCCACCGACACGCCGCCGGCACGGCGCGATACGACGGGATAGACATAGGTCATCCCCGCGCTGTCGCGGTCGTGGTTGATGGGGGTGAGGGGGGCAGTTTGTGCCATCCGGCGATTTTCTCATGGCACAACAAAAAACGCCCGATCGGGCGTTTTAACGTATTGGCGGAAGCGGTGAGATTCGAACTCACGGATGGCTTGCACCATCGCCGGTTTTCAAGACCGGTGCCTTAAACCGCTCGGCCACGCTTCCACGGCGCGCATTGTAGCGGCTTCATTCCGTTTTGTGCGGGGCGGGCCTGGCGCTGCGTTGACATGCAGACCAGTTGACGTGGCTTCAACAGGGGGTGTCGGTTTTTCGTTAGCCGGGTTCCGCGGGAGCGTCGGGGGAGTCGCTCAAACCCGAACAAAACCAATATGTTGACATGGGCTTTCCATATCTGTGGGATTGGCATAAATGGTGCTGGTCAGCAGGCAACCAACCAAGCTGACGCAGCCATGACCGCTTTATTTGAAATGCTGAATACGATTACCCGCCGCCGCAAGGCCGTGGCGGGCTCGCCGTTTGCATCAGTGAAGGCCACCGAGAAATGGCTGAAAAACCTGCCTTCCGACTCGGAGTACGACACCCATCACGCGCTGGTCGAAGGGCTGGAGCGTTTCAATGCAGAAAATGAAGCCGCTTCGGCCAACCGCATGAAATCGCTGATGAAACTGGAAGCAGCGGGCCTGCCTTTGCAATTGCGCATTGTCGAGCAGTATGTGCGCAACCAGGGGGCATTCCGGCTGGCGCGCCAGGCCTTGTGGCGGGAATCGTGGGTGTTCTGGTCGCTGCTGGCCGAGGCCTGGCTCACCCTGCTGAAGCAGGCCTACCGCAGTCCCGCCAGCGCGGAACTCAAGCCCTTTGCTCCCGAGATCGCCACGCGTGCCTTGCGCTACGTGGGTCTGGTCATGCGCTGGGAGTACCACCAGGCGCGCAATCCGGCGGCGTCGGCCTGGCGGCGCGTCCACAAGATTTACCGGTTGGTCGAGCGTGATGGTTATGCGATGCGGAAGGTGACGATCGATGCGCGCCCCACCCATTGCGCGCGTGAGTACGCACTGGTGGTGCTGATGGGACTGGTGCATCCGCTGGGCTACCGTGCACAGGAGATCGAGGCCATCGCGCAGATCCTCGAAGGCTATGATCCATTGCCGTTGCCTACTCAGGCGCCACGGCCGGGTGAGCACACGCATGTGGTGGACTTGTCCCTGTCTGAAGGTGCCAGCGTGCTGGACGGCGCTTGCGTTCAGGGTCGGCGCCTGCGTTACTTTGCCCTGAAATCCCTGATCGGTTATCTGAAATCGCTGGATCAATCCGCGGCTGCGGAGGGGGACGACGGGCTTTCCCGCCAGATGGCGAGCCTGATCGAGCGCGGCGGCATTTCCCGCAATCGTCAGCGCACCAATCGCTTTGGTCGCGTCTGGGTCGCGGGGGGCATGGACCATATCCTGACCGCTCTGGCCGACCCCGACACGGCCAAGGGAGGCGCGGCCCTGGAGCCCTGGGTGTTTCGCGACGAAAGCATGGAGGGAATGGGATTTGCCCTGTCCGCGGCGCAGGCGCAGGCGCAACCCTTGCCGCACGGCCGCCTGGTGGCAGTCAGCCGGGACCTCTCGGAGAACGTCTGGCAATTGCTGGCGGTCCGCTGGACGCGTGAGGAAGACGGCCAGTACCTGGTCGGGACGCAATGCCTGTCCCGCCATCCCAAACGGGTTGAAATCCATTGCGAGGAAGCGGGATCGGCCGCGAAGCAGGAAAAGACCTGGGCGGTGTTCCTGCCGATGAATCACCTGGGGCAGAGCGTGAGCAACCTGCTGATTCCGCAGACGCATTACCAACTGGGCGCGCCGCTGACCCTGCTTGACGGCGACGTGGTCTATCGTCTGCGGCTGGGCGAGGTGCAGGAAAGCCACGAAGGCTGGCTGCGCGTGGGGATGGATGTGGTGGGGCGGGAGCAGTTCGCTGCCGCTGCCTGAATTCAGCGCGTGCGGATGTCGCCGAAATGAAAGTCGAATGAGCCGGCGCGGCGGTCGCTGAAATACTGTTCCAGCGTGGCGCGCACGGTGCGGAAGGCGATGTCGTCCCAGGGAATTTCGGCTTCGGTGAACAATTTCGCTTCGAGCGACTCGATGCCGGGCTGGAAATCCAGATCCAGCAGCCGGGCGCGGAACATGAAGTACACCTGATTGATGTGCGGCAGGTTGTACAGGGTATAGAGTCCGCCGACCTCGATGCGCGCCCCCGCTTCTTCCCAGGTTTCGCGCGCCGCGCCTTCGAGCGTGGTTTCGCCGTTTTCCATGAAGCCGGCGGGCAGCGTCCACAGGCCGTACTTGGGTTCGATGGCGCGGCGGCACAGCAGCACCTTGTCTTCCCATTCGGGGATGCAGCCGACCACCATCTTGGGATTCTGGTAATGGATGGTGCCGCAGCCGGAACAGATGTGGCGCGGCAGGTGATCGCCATCGGGCACGCGCAGCACCACGGCGCCGCCACATTCACTGCAAAAATTCATGCTGCATCCAATTAGTCGGGTTGCGTTCCACGGTAACAAAATCTCCCCACCTCAAGCAAGGGCGAAACTGGAACCCCGGGGCGCGAGCGATTATCATTTGGGCTCACTCAGCGTTGTTGTAAAGTCCATGCGTCCCTCCCACATCGAAACCATCCTCGACCGCGAATTTGAAAGCGCCGCCGGCGGCCACCACACGCCTGTGATGCTGTGGGGCCCGCCGGGCGTCGGCAAGTCGCAGATCGTCGCCAAGATCGCGCAGCAGCACGGCGTGCAACTGATCGATATCCGCCTCTCGCAGATGGAGCCGACCGACCTGCGCGGCATTCCGTTTCGCAACGGCCAGCTGGTCGAATGGTCGATTCCCTCGGCGCTGCCCGATGCCGAGCGTCATGGCCCGGCGGGCATCCTGTTCCTCGACGAGATCACCTCGGCGCCGCCGACGGTGTCGGCCGCGGCCTACCAGTTGATCCTCGACCGCCGCCTGGGCGAATACAAGGTACCCGACGGCTGGGTGATTTTCGCCGCCGGCAACCGCCAGGGCGACCGCGGCGTGACCTACGCCATGCCGGCGCCGCTCGCCAACCGCTTCACCCACTACGAAGTCGAGGTGAACCTCGATGACTGGGTGGACTGGGCGCACAGCGAGGACATCGACCCGCGCGTGATCGCCTTCCTGCGCTTCCGCCCCGACCTGCTGTTCAGCTTCGACCCGGCGCACACGCCGATCGCCTTCCCCAGCCCGCGTTCGTGGGAATACGCCCACCGCGCGCTGCAGAAATTCGACAAGACCGCGTTGCTGGCCGATTCCCTGATGGCCTGCGTCGGCCAGTCGGCCGGACTGGAACTCAAGACCTTCGTCGACAACATGGCGCAGATGCCGGACATCGACGCCATCATCGCCGGCGAGGCGGCCGAGGTGCCGGACGGCATCGACCTGCAGTACGGCGTCGCCGCCGCGCTGGTTCGGCGCGCCTTGCAGGCTGCCGACAGCGGCAATGCCTCCGCGGTGTACGGCAACATCCTCAAATACGCGCAGCGCTTTCCGCAGCGCGAAATGGGCGTGATGCTGGTGTCCGACCTGCACCGCGCGGTGGGCCGCCCGCTGTTCGCCGTGCCGGCGTTTGCCGAATGGGCCAACAGCATCACCGACCTTGTTTTGTACGAGCATTGATGTCCCATGGCTGAAGCCAACGACGCTGCGCTCGAACCCATCCTCACCAAGCTCGCCGCGGCGCGCACTCGCCTCATCATGGAGCGCCCCTTCCTCGGGGCGCTGGTGATGCACCTCCCCTTGAAGCCCGGCGGCGAATGGTGCGCCACCACCGGCACCGACGCGCAGGCCTTCTACTTCAATCCCAAGTTCATCGAGAACCTCAATCTCGCGCAGACGCAGTTCGTGCTGGCGCACGAGGCGATGCACTGCGCGATGGGCCATCCGCACCGCCGCAACCACCGGGTGAAGCGGCGCTGGGACGTGGCGTGCGACCACGCGGTGAACCTGATCCTGATCGAGGAAGGCCTGAAGCCGCCGCTGCACGGCATCCTCGCCGACCAGAATTTCATGACCCTGTCGGCCGAGGAGATCTACCCGCTGATTCCCGAGGACACGCCGGAAGAGTCCTTCGACCAGCACCTGTTCGACAACGACAACGAATCGGGTTCCAGCCCCGACGAGAACCAGCGCCAGGACAATCCCGACGCCGGCGAATCGGGCGGCCAGGGCAAGGAAGGCCAGAGCGAGGCCGAGGAAAAAGAGGGCAGCGGCAGCCAGGCCTCGCAGAAGCCGAACGAGCTGTCGCCTTCAGAGCGCGAGGAACTCGCCGAGCAATGGAAGAACCGGCTGGCCGCCGCTGCCCAGGCCGCGCGCCAGGCCGGCAAGCTGTCGCAGTCGATGATGCGCTGGGTCGACGGCATGCTGGCGCCGAGCCTGCCGTGGCGTGCGCTGCTGGCGCGCTTTTTCGCGGTCAACCAGCGCGACGACTATTCGTGGCGCCGGCCGTCAAGACGAGAAGGCGACGCGCTGCTGCCGCGCCTGTCGAGCGAGGGCATTGAGGTGGTGGCGGCGATCGACACCAGCGGTTCGATCAGCGACGAGGAGCTGCGCGAATTCGTCACCGAGCTCGACGCGCTGAAAGGCCAGGTGCGTGCGCGGATCACCCTGCTGGCGTGCGACAACCACGTGGCCGAGGCCGCGCCGTGGGAGTTCGAGCCGTGGGACACCATGCAGTTGCCGACCGAAATCTTGGGCGGCGGCGGCACCGACTTCCGTCCGGTGTTCGACTGGGTCGAGCACGAAAACCGCAGCCCCAACATGCTGGTGTACTTCACCGATGCCGAAGGCGATTTTCCCAAGACCCCGCCGAATTACCCGGTAATCTGGCTGGTCAAGGGCAAGGGGATCGTGCCCTGGGGCGAGCGGGTGCAGCTCAATTGAACATAAAAAACAGCTTTGAACCACAGAGACATGTCCCGAAGGGACGGTATCCCTTGGGACACAGAGAGCACAGAGGAAAACCAATGGGTTGCGGAATACTGAAGGCTCACCCTGGCAAGCCTTTGTTTCTTTTGTTTTCTCTGTGCCTCTGTGCCTCTGTGGTAAGGGGTTTGGTTTGAACGCAATCGATTCCCAGCCCAACCGCGTGCGCGGTTTCCTGTTCGAGCAGCTCGACATCCGCGGCGCCTGGGTGCAGCTGGGCCCCGCCTGGCGCGAGATGACCGCGGGCCGCAATTATCCTGAACCCGCTCTCGAACTGCTGGGCCAGCTGGCGGTGGTCACCACGCTGATCACCGCCAACCTCAAGCAGGCGGGACGGCTGACGTTTCAACTGCGCGGCGAAGGCGCGGTGTCCCTGCTGGTGATGGATTGCGACGAGCAATTGCGCCTGCGCGGCATGGCGCGCACGTCCCCGCAACTGTCCGCCGGCAGCTTGCCGTCCCTGCTCGGCGAGGGCGCGCTGACCCTGACGCTCGACACCGCCGGCATGCGCCAGCCCTACCAGAGCCATGTGCCGTTGCAGGGCGAGACCCTGGCCGCGGTATTCGAGCATTATCTGGAGCAGTCGGAACAGACCCCGACCCGCCTGTGGCTGGCGGCCAACCAGGAGACCGCGGCGGGTCTGTTCCTGCAGGCCTTGCCGGGCGCGGACGCGCGCGATGCCGACGGCTGGAACCGGGTTCAGTTGCTGGCCGGCACCGTGCGGGCGGAGGAACTGCTCGGCCTCGGCTCGATCAAGCTGATCGAGCGCCTGTTCCCGGAAGAGGACGTGCGGGTGTACGACCCGCGGCCGGTCAGCTACCACTGCCCGCGCGATCCCGAAAAGATCGATAACATACTGCGTGGCGTGGGACGGGCGGAATGCGAAGCCATCCTCGCCGAGCACGGCGAAATCCGGGTGCACGACGATATCTGCAACCATGAATATGTGCTGGATGCCGCCGCGGTGGCGGCACTTTTCAAATGACATGACGAAAGGATGCGCGATGCGGACAGGATGGATGCTGTTGGGACTGCTGGCTGTGTCGGCCGGCGCATGGGCAGAAGATGGACGTTACGAGGCCCTGCCGCTGGCTGGGGTCGAGGGCGGCAAAGGTGGCGGGCGTGCGTTCATCCTCGATACCCGCGAAGGCCATGTCTGGATCTGGAGCGAAAACGAACTGATCACCGCACCGGATGGCAGCCGCCGCTATGGCGCCGGCTTTATCTACCAGGGCAAACTGCGCCCCGGCAGCAAGCCGGGCGAACTGATCGAACAGCAGGCCAGGTGAGTTGATCACCCGCCGCGCGCCAAATCGCGGCGAGGACGCCGCTCCCACCGTGGTGTTTTGGCCCAATGGATCAATTAAAGGGGGCATCGGATTGGGCCAAGGAGGGTGGCTGCTCGGTTTGGGGTTGGCGCTGGAGGCGCAAGGACGGCTTGAAGAGGCGCGGTCAGCCTATCGGAACGCGTTGGACCGTGGGCAGTTCAAGCCTGAAGTCATGCAGTTTTTGCGCGAACGCAGTGGATTGTCAGGGCCGTAAGTTCCGTATTCATGTTGCAATAAAGCAACGCAATTTCCCCGTGACAGAAGAAATGCAATGGATTGTGGTTTTCTTTTGGCGATTTGTTAGAATTCCGCGCGTCGGTTGGGTTACACGTCCCGGACCGATCCTGGTGTGGGTTTTTATATTCGTACGTAAAGGGAAATCAAAATGAAATATTCCGTTCTCCTGGCTGCCCTGCTGGCCGCTTCCTTGACCGCTTGTGGCCAAAAAGAAGAAGCTGCTGCTCCTGCTGAAGCTCCCGCTGCTGAAGCGCCTGCTGCTGAAGCTCCGGCTCCGATGGAAGCTGCTCCCGCAGAAGCTGCACCTGCTGAAGCTGCTCCCGCAGAAGCTGCACCTGCTGAAGCTGCACCTGCTGCTCCTGCTGCCCAGTAATACCGGGTCAAGGAACGAAAAACCGGCCTTCTGGCCGGTTTTTTTTCGCCTGCGTTTTGCTGCGGCAGCACGCGCGTTATTTATTCCAGAAACCGATCCAGCCGGGCAATGGCCTCAACCAGGCGCGGGAGAGGCTGCGTGTAGGCGATGCGCAGATAGCGTTGCGGCTGGTGCTGGCCAAAATCGAGGCCAGGGGTTACCGCCACCCCCGCCTGTTCCAGCAAGGCCTGCGCAAAGTGGAAGCTGTCGTCGGTATGCGCGCTGCAATCGGCATACAGATAAAACGCCCCTTGCGGCTGTGTGGGAATGACGAAGCCGCGTTCGCGCAGCGCGGGCAGAAGGTAGTCGCGGCGGTCGCGCAGTTCAGTCTTGCGGGCTTCAAGTTCATCGAGGGTGTCGGACGAGAATGCCGCCAGCGCCGCATGCTGCGCCGGGGTGGGCGCGGCCAGAAACAGGTTTTGCGCCAGCCGTTCCAGATCGGGCATGGCCCACGCGGGGGCGGCCAGCCAGCCAATCCGCCAACCGGTCATCAGGAAATATTTCGAGAAGCTGTTGATGACGAACACGTCGTCCCAGCGCGCGGCGCTGTGCTCGCTGCCGTCGTAGGTGAGCGCCAGATAGATTTCATCGACGATCAGGGCGACGCCCTTCGCCGCGCACCAGTCATGGATGCGCGCCAACTCATCCGCTGCGATCGCGGTGCCGGTGGGGTTGGAGGGACTGGCGATCAGCACGGCGCGGGTGGCCGCCGTGGCATGGGCTTTGATCAGATCGAGCGTGAGCTGAAAGCCACTGCCAGCATCGACCGGGACGCTGACTGCGCGGGCATCGCAGAAGCGTGCGAAATGGCGGTTGCAGGGATAGCCGGGGTCGGCCATCAGCACCTCGTCGCCAGGGCCGGCCAGCAGGCCCAGCGTCAGCAGCAGCGCACCCGATGCGCCGGGCGTGACGACGACGCGCGCGGGATCGACCGTGGCCTGCCAGCGCGTCGCATAAAACCCGGCGATGGCTTTGCGCAGGGCGGGCAGGCCCAGCGCGCCGGTGTAGTGCGTGTGGCCGGCGCGCAGCGCGGCCACGCCCGCCTCGACGATGGGCGCGGGCGTGCCGAAGTCGGGTTCGCCGATTTCGAGGTGGATGATGTCGCGCCCGGCGGCTTCCAGCGCCTGCGCGCGCGCCAGGATGTCCATCACATGGAAGGGGGCGATGCCCGCCATGCGTGCGGCGTTGCGGGGCTTAAGCGTGCCCATGTGATTCCAGTCGCGCCAGCGGATGCTGGCGATAGAACTGCCGCAACTGCCGGTAAACGGCCGGGTATTCCATGTGGAGCATGTGCGGCGTCTCGAAGAATACTTCGGTCAGCACCGCAAAAAACTCGGCGGGGTCGGCAGTGGCGTAGGGATCGATGGCCGTGTCCTCGTCCGCATCGACGCGCGCGCACAGGTGTTCATAGGCCGCCGTGAAATCGCGCGCCCAGCCGGCGGCATCCATGCCGCGATGCAGCGGCGGGAAACCGTTGGCGTCGCCGTTCAGCATGTCGAGCTTGTGGGCGAACTCGTGGAGCACGACGTTGAAGCCGTCGGCCTGCCCGCTCGCCGCCACATCGGCAATCGACAGCACCAGCGGGCCGCCATGCCATGATTCGCCTGCCAGGATGTCGCGCGAGCGATGCACGACGCCTGCTTCGTCCGTTTCCTCGCGCGGGCGCAGGAATTCGTCGGGATAGAGAATGATCTCGCTCCAGCTGCGGTAGCTGTCTTCGGAAAGATTGAGCGTCAGCAGGCAGGCCTGCAATGCGATGGTGCGTTGGGTGGCGTCGTCGACATCGGCGCCGCCGGCCGCGGAAAACGCCTTGTCGTGGATGAACAGGCTGGCGGATTCGCGCAGGCGCGCCAGTTCGTCGGCTGTCAGCCCGCGCAGGATCGGCAGGCTGGCGACTGCTGCGTCGAAGTCGTCGGGTGGGATGGCGTGCCGTTCGAGGATGCGGGCGCGCCGCCAGCGGCCGAACCAGCTCATGCTCCGCTCATTCGTCGGCGTCGAGCAGGCGCGCGCTGGCCGCATCCGGGTGCTCGAGCTCGACCCGCTCGATCTGCTGGAAGCGGCGGCTGATCTTGTCGCTGGAAATGCGCACTTCGCCGACATCCTTGCTGGCCTGCTCGATATGGGTGGCGAGCTTCTTCATGCGGTCGTCGAAGCGGGCGAAATCCTTCGCCAGCTTGCCGAGCTCGTCCTTGATGACGTGCGCCATGCGCCGCGTTTCCGAATCGCGGATCACCGCGCGTGCGGTGTTGAGCACCGCCATCAGCGTGGTCGGCGAGGTGATCCAGACGCGCTTTTTCTGCGCATGCTCGACCAGGTCGGGATGGTAGGCGTGGATCTCGGCAAACACGGCCTCGGCCGGCAGGAACATCACCGCGCCGTCGGAAGTTTCGCCCTCGACGATGTATTTGGCAGCGATGTCGTCGACGTGCTTTTTGACGTCCGTCTTGAACTGCCGCTTGGCCGCGTCGCGCTCGGCCGGCGGCAGGCTGTCGTCGAACATGCGGCTGTAGTTTTCCAGCGGAAACTTCGAGTCGACGCACACGGTGCCGGTCGGCTCCGGCAGGATCAGCGCGCAGTCGGCGCGTGCGCCGCTCTTGAGCGTAAATTGAAACGCATAGGCGTCGGGCGGCAGGCTGTTCCTCACCAGCGCTTCCAGCTGCACCTCGCCGAAGGCGCCGCGCGAGCGCTTGTCGCCGAGGATTTCCTGCAAGGACACGACGTTGGATGCCAGGCCTTCGATCTTCTTCTGCGCTTCGTCGATCACCGCCAGCCGCGACATGACGGAGGTAAAGGTCTCGTTGGTTTTCTTGAAGCCTTCGTCGAGCCGCTCGGCCACCTTGCCGGAGATTTCATTGAGACGTCCGTCGACGGTTTGCGACAGCTGCTGTACGCGCTCGCTGAATTGCGCGGTCATGCCTTTCAGCGTGTCCTGCAGCAGGCTTTGCTCGGCGCGTCCCTGCTCGATCAGCTTTTCCAGCATGGCAGTCTGGAACTGGCCAAACTGGCCGGTGACGGTTGCGCGCGTTTCCGCCAGCCGCTCGGTCTGCGCAATCTGAAGGCTTGCCAACTGGCCCTGCATGCGGTCGGACTGCTGCGACAGGCCCGCATGCAGGTCGGTCAGCACCGCGCGGTGGCGGGTTTCCATGTCCTGCATGAACGAAGCGGGAAAGGCAGCCAGGGCACGCTGTTGAAGGCGCAGGTGCCAAAGGAGTGCAAGGCCGAGCAGAAGCAGCGGAACAAGGCCGGCAAGGAGGGTGGCATCGACGAGACTCATGGCCGGATTATACGGCGGCGGACTGCCGGGAAGGGGCGTGCAGGCTGCCTGCGGCACGGGATTCCGCTATGCTTGCGCCGACAATAAGGGAGGCCATGTGAATCTGGTTTTTTCAACCGTCCTGCTTGCGGTGGCGGTATTCATCGGGCAGCGCATCTGGCGCCGGCAAGCGCTGCAGCGCCGGCTGGACGCCATCCGCGCGCATCCCTTCCCGCAATCGGTGCGGCTGAAATTCCGTGATGCACGGCCCCATCTGGATTCGGCGCAGGAGCATCAGGTGTTCGAGGGATTGCGCGATTACTTCATCCTGTGTGCGCAGGCGCGCGGGCGCTTCGTTTCCATGCCCTCGCAGGTGGCGGACGATGCCTGGCACGCGTTCATTCTGCATACGCGCTATTACCAGGATTTCTGCAGCAAGGCCTTCGGCCGTTTCCTGCACCACACGCCCGCCGAGGCCATGAGCACGCAGACGCTGGCGACCGAAGGCATCCGGCGCGCCTGGCGCCTGGCCTGCGCGCTGGAACGCATCAACCCGAAACAGCCGGAGCGCCTGCCGCGCTTGTTTGCGCTGGACGGTGCGCTGAACATCGCGGATGGCTTCCGCTACGACACGCGCTGCACGCCGGGGTCCGGGAACTATTGCGCCAGCCACATCGGCTGTGGTTCCGGGTGCGGTAGCGGCAGTGGGTCAGATTCTGCTGACAGTGGCGGGGCAAGCTGCGGCAGCGGCTGCGGTGGGGGCGATTGAAAACGCCCCGCTTGGGGCGGGGCGTTTCGGGACTTGCGTGCTGGCTTGGTGAAGCTCAGGCCGCGGCGCGGCTGGCGCGCTTGCGCTCGTGTTCCTGCAGGTGGCGCTTGCGGATGCGGATCGACTTGGGCGTGATTTCCACCAGTTCGTCGTCGTCGATGAATTCCACCGCGGACTCCAGCGTCAGCTTGATCGGCGTGGTCAGGCGCACCGCTTCGTCGGTGCCGGAAGCGCGCACGTTGGTGAGCTGTTTGCCCTTGATCGGGTTCACCACCAGATCGTTGTCGCGGCTGTGGATGCCGATGATCATGCCTTCGTACAGCTTGTCGCCGGGCGAGACGAACATGCGGCCGCGGTCTTCCAGTTTCCACAGCGCGTAGGCCACCGCCTCGCCGTTGTCCTGCGACACCAGCACGCCGTTGTGGCGGCCGGGCAGGTCGGCTTTCACCGGGCCGTAGTCGTCGAACACGTGGCTCATCAGGCCGGTGCCGCGCGTCATGGTCATGAAGTCGGACTGGAAGCCGATCAGGCCGCGCGCCGGAATGTGGTATTCCAGGCGGGTGCGGCCGTTGCCGTCGGATTCCATGTTGGTGAGCTCGCCACGGCGGCGGCCGATTTCTTCCATCACCGCGCCCTGGGTGTCGTCTTCCAGGTCGATGCTGAGGTTTTCATACGGCTCGCATTTCTCGCCATTGATCTCCTTGTACACCACGCGCGGCTTGCCGACGGCCATCTCGAAGCCTTCGCGGCGCATGTTTTCCAGCAGGATGGTGAGGTGCAGTTCGCCGCGGCCGGAGACGCGGAACACGTCGGCGTCGCCGGTTTCGTCGACGCGCAGCGCGACGTTGACCAGCAGCTCCTTGGCCAGGCGGTCGCGGATCTGGCGGCTGGTGACGAACTTGCCTTCGGTGCCTGCGAGCGGCGACGTGTTCACCATGAAGTCCATGTTCAGTGTGGGCTCGTCCACCGGCAGTACCGGCAGGCCGACCGGGTTTTCGCGGTCACAGATGGTGACGCCGATGCCAATGTCGTCGAGGCCCGAAACGATGATGATGTCGCCCGCTTCGGCTTCATTCACCGGGACGCGATCCAGCCCCTGGAAGCCGAGCACCTGGTTGATGCGGCCGGTGGCGACCTGTTCCTCGTGATTCATCACCACCACCGACATGCCGGGCTTGATGCGGCCATTCAACACGCGGCCGACGCCAAGACGACCGGTGTAGGTCGAATAATCGAGCGCGGCGATCTGCATCTGCAGCGGCGCGTCGGCCGAACCGGGCGGGGTGGGCACGTGTTCGAGCACCGTGTCGAACAGCGGCTTCATGTCGGCCGCAGCGCCGCCGTGCGAAGGCGCGTCCTTCAGGTTCATGCACGCCCAGCCATTGAGGCCGGACGCGTAGATGATGGGAAAATCGAGCTGCTCGTCGGTGGCATGAAGCTTGTCGAACAGGTCGAAGGTCTGATCCACGACCCAGTCCGGACGCGAACCGGGACGGTCGACCTTGTTGATCACGACGATGGGGCGCAGGCCCAGCGCCAGCGCCTTCTTGGTGACGAAGCGCGTCTGCGGCATCGGGCCTTCGACCGCATCGACCAGCAGCACCACGCCGTCGACCATGCCGAGCACGCGCTCGACCTCGCCGCCGAAGTCGGCGTGGCCGGGGGTGTCGACGATGTTGATGTGGTAGTCGCCGTAGGTGATCGCGGTGTTCTTCGCCAGAATGGTGATGCCGCGTTCCTTTTCCAGGTCGTTCGAGTCCATCACGCGCTCGTCAACCGCCTGGTTGTCGCGGAAGGTGCCGGACTGCTTGAGGAGCTGGTCGACCAGCGTGGTTTTGCCGTGGTCGACGTGCGCGATGATGGCGATGTTGCGGAGCTTGCGGGACATGATGGGGGCCGTAATGCGGGAAACCCGGCATTGTAGCATGGTTTGTTGACTATTTATTGTGCAAGCGGGTGCGCGGCGAGCCGGGCGTCGATGCGCTCGATGAGTTTCAGGTAACGGGGGCTGCCGATCGGTCCGAAGCGGCTGTCGAATTCGGCCTGCGACATGAATTCAGGCAGATCGCGGAAATCCGGCAGCAGGTCGGCGTCATGGCGGGCGGCGGCCAGCCGCTGCTGCACGCGCGCCGCCGCTTCGCTGGTGGCGCGTTCGCCCAGTTTGACCCCGGCGCGGTTGGCCGCCAGGTCGGTGAAGCTGAAGCCCGATCCCTTGTTGGCGTCCTCTTCTTCCTTGATCAGGCCGATGGCGCTGGCCAGCCGGCTGCCGCCGTTGACGGTCAGTGCGGCCGAAATCACGAAATGCTCGGCAAAGTCGCGCCGCCCGTGCAGCGTTAGCAGCACGCGTGGCGCCCGGCGGATCGACTGGCTGTCGCCTTCCAGCAGCCTGGGCAGGCTGATGCCGGAAAGGTAGGCCGCCAGTGCGGTCAGCGCGGCGCGGTTTTCCTCGGCCATGTCGCCGTCGCCCGCTTGCGCATGGGCAAACAGCGGCGCGATGACCTGCACCAGCGGAATGGTGCTGCCGCGCGGGTGGTCTTTCAACAGGAGGTTCAACTGTTCGGCATACGCCACCAGTCGTGCCTGATCTTCGGGCGCAATCAACAGATCGGCGCTTTTGCGTTCCAGCTGGGTCAGCAGTTCGGGGTGCCAGCGGTAGTCCAGGGTGGCGTGGTTTTCATCGAAGTTCACCTGGGAGAACGCATCGGCCAGCGTGGCGTAGGTCTTGTCGCGGCGCAGCCAGCGATGGGCCTGGCGCGCAGTCCAGTCTGCCAGCGCGCCGGGCACCGGCAGGCTGCCCAGTTGCAGGCTCTGGATACGGATGCCGCCGGGCACCTCCGCCACCTCGGCGGTGAGATTGAGGTAGCGGCCAAACGGGTTGGGCGGCACGGACAGGGTGGCAGTGAGCGTGGCCAGGCCGGGGGTGAGCTCGGCGGCGACGCCGCTGACGCGGCGCAGTTCGACCGCGTAGTTCAGCAAACGGTTGAGTTCGGCCTCGTCGAGTTGAATGGTTTGGATCACATCGGGCGTCTGATGCCGCGGGTCGTGTTTCTGGAACAGCGACTTGATCCAGGCCAGGTCATAGCGGCGAAACTCGACGGGCGGCTCGATGGCCGGCGCACTGTCGAGCAGCAGCCAGGGCAACAGGGCGAGCCCGGCCAGCACGGCAAACAGCGCAGTCCATCCGATCAGGCGTCTCATTTCATTCCGGCTGGTTACGCATGAAATCGGCGGTCTTGAAAAAGGCTGCGACCAGTTCCTGCTGCATCGTGGCATCCACCCCCACGTCCTGCATCGCGCGCATCATGCAGCCCATCCACTGGTCGCGTTCGGCTTCGCCGATGGCGAACGGCATATGGCGGCGGCGCAGGAAGGGATGGCCGAAGCGGTCGGTGTATTCCGGCGGGCCGCCGGTCCAGCCGGAGAGAAACCAGAATAGCTTGTTGCGCGATTCGGTGAGGTCCGCCGGGTGCAGCTTGCGGATGCCGTAGTAATCGGGGTCTTCGTCCATCAGGTCGTAAAAACGGTCGACCAGCTTGCGGATCACTTCGCCGCCGCCGAGGCGTTCGTAATGGGTTTGCATGTTCACACCTTCACCGGCTTGACGGCCATCGCTGCAGACTTGGCGTGGCTACGCGCCTCATCCGTATTGGACGCGGTGGCGAGCGCCACCCCCATACGGCGGCGGGCAAAGGCCTGCGGCTTGCCGAACAGGCGCAGGTCGACGCCAGGCGTGCGCAAGGCCTCATCCACTCCCTCAAAGGCGATGCCGGTGGCCTCCATGCCGCCATAGATTACCGCTGAGGCGCCGGGTTCACGCAGGCTCACGTCGACCGGCAGGCCGAGGATGGCGCGTGCGTGCAGCTCGAATTCGTTCTGCCGCTGGGTGGCCATGGTCACCATGCCGGTGTCGTGCGGGCGCGGGCTGACCTCGGAGAACCACACGGTATCGCCCTTGACGAACAGCTCCACGCCGAAAATTCCGCGCCCGCCGAGATTGCCGGTGACGGCGGCGGCGATCTCCCGCGCGCGCTGCAGTGCTGCAGTTGACATCGCCTGCGGCTGCCACGATTCGACGTAGTCGCCTTTGACCTGCACGTGTCCGATGGGCTCGCAGAAATGGGTCTCGACCTGGCCGGACGCCCCGAGTGCGCGCACGGTCAAGAGCGTGATTTCGTAGTCGAAGTCGATCACGCCCTCGACGATGACGCGCCCCTTGTCCACCCGTCCGCCGCTGGCCGCGTATTCCCATGCGGCCTGCAGCTGACTGGCGTCGTCGACCTTCGACTGGCCCTTGCCGGACGACGACATGACCGGCTTGACGATCACCGGGTAGCCCAGTTCCTCCGCGGCGGCGGTCATCTCGGCCAGGCTGTCGGCAAATACGTAGGGCGAGGTCGGAAGATTCAGCGTTTCGGCGGCCAGCCGGCGGATGCCCTCGCGGTTCATGGTGAGGTTGGCGGCGCGCGCGGTGGGGATGACTTCGGCCAGCCCGGCGGCCTCGATTTCCAGCAGGGTCTCGGTCGCGATCGCCTCGATTTCGGGCACCACCAGCTGTGGTTTCTCCGCTTCGATCAACGCACGCAGCGCCGATCCGTCGCTCATGTCGATCACGTGCGCGCGGTGCGCCACCTGGTGACCCGGGGCATGGGCATAGCGATCCACTGCAATGACTTCAACGCCCAGCCGCTGCAGTGCAATGATGACTTCCTTGCCGAGTTCGCCCGCGCCCAAAAGCATGACGCGGGTGGCGGACGGGGAAAGCGGGGTGCCGAGGCGCATAAGCAGTCCTGTAAAACCAAAGCCGCGATTTTACCGTGGCTTACAGATGTTCTTCGATCGGCAGCGCCTGCAGCACGCGCAACAGGCCGCGCTGGATCAGGCTGGTCACGGGTTCGACGTCGGAAATACGTTAAGCAGGCGAGCGGATCAGGCGATGTTCTCGTCGATCCGCTGCCAGGCGAAGTGGGGGCCGGGATCGGTCTTGCGCCCTGGCGCGATATCGCTGTGCCCCACCACCGCCCGGATCGGATAGGCCTGCTTCAGCAGATGCACCAGCGGGGCCAGGGTCGCGTACTGGGCCTCGGTGAAGGGCAGGTCGTCGCTGCCTTCGAGTTCGATGCCGATGGAAAAGTCGTTGCAGCAGTCGCGTCCCTGCCAGTTCGACACCCCCGCGTGCCAGGCGCGCAGCGTGCACGGCACGAACTGGATCAGCGTGCCGTCGCGGCGGATGAAGAAGTGCGCCGACACCTTGAGGCCGCGGATGCCCTGGTAATACGGATGCGCATCCCAGTCGAGCCGGTTGGTGAAGAGCTCGATCACCGCATCGCCGTCGAACACGCCCGGCGGCAGCGAAATATTGTGGATGACGATGAGTTCGATTGCCATGCCTTCCGGACGTGCGTCGCAATTGGGCGAGGGCAGCTGGCGCGCAGAGGACAGCCAGCCAAGGGCATCGAGGGCGGGGGGGGCGGAAAGCGACATGGCCGCAAGCTTACTTGAGCCGTGCAAAGTCTGGAAACATCGGCGTCGAGGGCTTAACAGGCCGTTGAAGAACTCTCCGGGAGCCGCGTTTGCACGAGAAAGGCCTGGATGCAAGGCGCGGGCCGAAGGTCGTGGTCGTTCCACGATGCCGAGGCCCGCAATGCCGCAGACGGGCCTTTCTCATGCAAACCCTCCGGGACGTGGCTTTCCGGGCGGTCTGCTTTGTCGCGTCGCTTGCGAAGGGAGCGGCCCTTCGCTTCGCACCGCTTCGCGCAGCCCATCCCGGGAAGCCGCGTCGCAGCCCCGTGGAGTTCTTCAACGGCCTGTTAAACTGCCGACTTTTGCCGGATCCCCCTTCCTTATGACGCTGCTCGAAGCGCAACAGTTGCTGGACCATGCCGAGTGCATTGCGTCTGCGGACACCGTGCAGACGGTGATCGACCGTTTGGCGAATGACATTGCGCACACGCTGGCCGGCGAATTTCCGCTGGTGCTGGCGGTGATGGGCGGCGCGGTGGTGTTTGCCGGCCAGCTTCTGCCGAGGCTGAACTTTCCGCTGGAATTCGATTATCTGCACGTGACCCGCTATCGCGGCACCACCCAGGGCGGCGAGATGGAATGGCGGGTGCTGCCGGGGCAGAACGTGGTGGGCCGCAACGTGCTGGTGCTGGACGACATTCTGGACGAGGGCGAGACCCTGGCAGCGATCCGCGACAAGTTGCTGCACATGGGGGCGACGAAAGTCTGGTCGGCGGTGCTGACCAACAAGGACAACGGCCTCGTCAAACCGATCCGGGCCGATTATGTCGGGCTGGACGTGCCCAACCGTTATGTGTTCGGCTGCGGCATGGATGCGTACGGGCTGTGGCGCAATCTGCCCGCGATTTACGCTTTGAAGGATAAATAATATGTTGGGAATCATCGGCGGCACCGGGCTGACCCAGCTCGCCAATCTGGAAATCACCCATCGCCAGGTGGCGCGCACCCCCTACGGCGAACCCTCGGGCGCGCTCACCTTCGGCCGCATCTGCGGGCAGGACGTGATCTTTCTGGCGCGCCACGGCTACGGCCACACCATTCCGCCGCACGAGGTGAACTACCGCGCCAACCTGTGGGCGCTGAAGGATCACGGCGTCGATCGCGTGGTGTCGGTGGCCACCGTCGGCGGCATCCACCCGGGCCTGATTCCGGGCACGCTGGTCATCCCCGACCAGATCATCGATTACACGCACGGCCGGGCCGCCACGTATTTTGCCAATGGCGACAAGCCAGTCACCCACCTCGATTTCACCTTGCCCTATTGCGATGCCATGCGCGCCGCCCTGCTGCAGGCCGCAGCACGGGCCGGCATCAGCCTGCGCGACGGCGGCGTGTACGGTGCGGTGCAGGGGCCGCGCCTGGAAACGGCGGCAGAAATCAACCGCATGGAGCGCGACGGCGCCGACATGGTGGGGATGACCGGCATGCCCGAAGCCTATCTGGCGCGCGAGCTGGAGCTCTGCTACGCCGCGGTGGGCGTGGTGGTGAACTACGCAGCCGGGCGCGGCCTGTCGGCCGACGGCATCCAGATGGAGGAAATCCAGGCCGTGCTGGGCGAAGTGATGCTGCAGGTGCGGCATTTGATGGAACAGCTGGTGACCAACGACGCTGCCGGTCTGTGCGCAGTCTAGGTGAATGAACCCGGCCGCATGAAACTCTACCGCGCCCTGCAGTCTCAAGGATTCGGCTCTCGCAAGGGCTGTATTGCGCGCGTGCGGGCGGGCGCGGTGGCGGTCAACGGCGTGGTCTGCGACAACCCCGAAGCCGAAGTCGACCCGGCCGGGCTGGAGTTGACGCTAGACGGCATCACCTGGCCTTATCGCGAAAAGGCCTATGTGCTGATGCACAAGCCGGCCGGCTACGAATGCTCGCATCACCCCAGCCACCATCCCAGCGTGTTTGCCCTGTTGCCGCCGCCGCTGCTGCAGCGCGGTGTGCAGTGCGTGGGGCGGCTCGATCAGGACACCACCGGCCTGCTGCTGTTTTCCGACGACGGCCAGTTCATTTACCGCATGATTTCGCCGAAAAAAGGCGTGGCCAAGGTTTATCGTGCCGTCTGTGCCGATGCCGTGACCGATGCCATGCTGGCAGCCTTGCGCACGGGCGTGCAGCTCAGCGACGAACCGGCGCCGATTGCCGCGCTGGCCTGCGAAAAGCTCGACCCATCCACGCTGCAGCTGACGCTGGCCGAGGGCAAATACCATCAGGTCAAGCGCATGATCGGCGCGACCGGCAACCGGGTCGAAGCGCTGCACCGCGAAGCCATCGGCAGCTATGCCTTGCCCGCAGACCTGCCGCCCGGCAGCTGGCGGTGGCTGGAAGCCGGCGACCTCTCCCAATTGGAGCAGCCATGGCCATCCGCGATGTCCTGAAAATGGGCGACCCGCGCCTGCTGGAACCGGCCCGTCCGGTGGCGGATTTCGCCTCGATCGAGCTGGCGCAACTGATCGTCGACATGCACGACACCATGCGGTCGCTTAACGGCGCCGGCCTGGCGGCGCCGCAGATCGGTGTCGGCCTGCAGATGGTGATTTTCGAGGTCGACGCCAATCCGCGCTATCCGGACGCCGAAAGCGTGCCGTTCACGGTGCTGATCAATCCGTCGCTGACCCCCCTGTCCGACGTCATGGAAGACGGCTGGGAAGGCTGTCTGTCGGTGCCGGGCATGCGCGGGCTGGTGCCGCGCCACGTTTCCCTGCGCTATCAGGGCTTCGACGCGGCGGGCCAGCCGATCGACCGCAGCGTGAGCGGGTTCCACGCCCGGGTGGTGCAGCACGAGGTCGACCACCTGCATGGCATTCTGTATCCGATGCGCATCCGCGACCTGCGTGATTTCGGTTACACCGACACCCTGTTTCCGGGGCAGAACCTGCAGGACGACTGACGGAATCTCGACGTTTCGGAGGGGCTAAAGTTGTCCCTGTCCTCGCCGCTAATTTGTTACGTAACCGTGGGCGAGGTGCCCCGGCACGAGCAACAAGGACAATAATGAGCCCGGAACAACCAATCCAGCAGGCCCCGTGCAACCTGCATCAAGCAGGCGTGATGATGGGCGAAGCCGCCCGGCTTGAAGACATCGCCGCCCAGTTGATGGCCGTGCAGCGACGCTGGAACGATCCCAGTCGCGAATTTCACCTGGCCGCCGCGCTGGAGGCCAGCCGCAGTGCCTGGCATGCGATTCAGACCGCCCTGGCTGAGGGCGTGCTGGCGTTGCCGCTCGAAGCGCAGCACAACCTGCTGATTCTGTCGGTGTATGCCGACAGCAAGATCAGCGCATGCGAAGCCATCCCCAGTTCCGACACGCTTGCCAGCCTGATCGCGCTGACGCGTACGCTCGCGGGCAGCCTCAAGGAATGGCAGGTGGCCGCATGAACCGGCCACAGATCGAGTTGCGGGCCGGGGAGACGGGGCTGACCGGATTTCCGTTTGCTGCCGTGGATGTCGGCTCTGTGGTGCGTCCGGGCCGCGTCCGCAACCGCACCAAGACCGAGCCGGAGGAAAAGGTCAAAAAACCGGCCGACGGCGTGCGCAAGAAAGCACCGCCCGCTCGCAAGGCCCCGGCACGCGGGCGTTACGTCGACGAATACGCGCGCCCCGCCGTCTAGCAACCTGCCCAGGCTTACTCCAGCGCTTCACGCACGTCCGCTTCCAGCGCCTGCATGCCTGCAGGCGTCTGCAAGGCCTCTCCCCGGATCAGAAAGGTATCCTCGACCCGCTCGCCCAGGGTGTCGATCTTGGCGGCGTAGACGCTGACGTCATGCCGCATCAGCGTTTCGGCTACAGCAAACAGCAGGCCCCCGCGATCCGCACAGGTGATCGACAGCATGTGGCCGCGTCCCTGCGCATCGGGCTCCAGCCTTACCGTGGTCGGATAGGGATGGTGGCGCTGGTGGCGCGACAGGCGGCCGCGCGGCACCGGCTGCATCGGGCGGGCCGGATCGAGATCGCGCGCCAGTTCGTGCTCCACATAGCTCAGGAAGTCGCGGTAATGAATGCCGCGATTGGCCAGATCCATCACCTGAAAGCTGTCGAGCGCGTAGCCATGCTGGGTGGTATGGATCTTGGCTTCGAGGATGGTGTACTGGATGCGGGCAAAAAAACCGCAGATGCGGGCGAAGATGTCGGCCCGGTCGGGCGCATAGACCAGCACCTGGATGCCTTCGCCGGCGGGTGACAGGTGCGCCTGCACGACGGTGTCGGGACTGTCGGCGCGGCGCCACAGCATGCGCGCCTGCCAGGCCATGTCGCGGGCGTCGAAGCGGACGAAGTAGCGTTCGTCGAGGTGCCGCCACAGCGCGTCGGCTGCGTCCGCGGGCAAGCCGTATAGCGCAAGATTGACGCGGGCTTCGTTCTGCTTGGCGGCGATGTCGGGGAGGGCCACGTCGTCGCCCGCCAATTGAACCCGGGTGGCGTGGTAGAGGTCTTCCAGCAGCTTGCCTTTCCAGGCGTTCCAGACCTTGGGGCTGGTGCCGCGGATGTCGGCCACGGTCAGCAGGTACAGCGCCGTCAGGCGGCGCAGGGTGCCGACTCTGGCGGCGAAGGCGGCGATCACGCCGGGGTCGCTGATGTCCTCTTTCTGCGCGGTGCGCGACATCGCCAGGTGCATGTTCACCAGCCAGGCGACCAGATCGCTGTCCGCCTTGTCGAGACCGTGCTGACGGCAGAATCGCCGCGCATCGACTGCGCCCAGTTCGGAGTGGTCGCCGCCGCGTCCCTTGGCGATGTCGTGAAACAGTGTGGCCAGATAGAGCAGTTCGGGCTTGTCGAAAGCGGCGATCAGCCGGCTGGCAAGCGGGAATTCGTGCGCGAAGGCCGGCACGGTGAAGCGCCGCATGTTGCGCAGCACGGTGAGGATATGCTCATCCACCGTGTAGACGTGGAACAGGTCGTGCTGCATCTGTCCGACCACGCGGCCGAATGCGGGGATGTAGCGTGCCAGCAGCCCATAGCGGTGCAGCGCGCGCATGGCCCGCGTAATGCCGACCGGTTGGCGCAGCAGCAGCATGAACAGGGCGCGGTGCGCCGGGTTGGCGCGGAAGGCGGCATCGATGCGGGTGCTGCCGCGCCACAGCGCGCGCAGCGTGGTCGGCTCGAAACCGGCGAGCGCCGGATGTTGGGCGTAGACGATGAAGGCGCGCAACAGCGCGTCGGGCTTGCGTTCGAACAGGTCGGGCGCGCGCGCTTCGAGCAGCCTTGCGCGCACCTGGAAATCGGCGTCGATCGGCTCGGGTGGCGCCGTCACCGGGAACAGCCGCACCCGCAGCGACTGGATGAGGATGTCGTTGGCGCGCTGGATCAGCTTGGCGGCGCGGTAATAGCCCTGCATCAGGCGTTCGCCCGCGCGCTTGTTGGCGGTGGCGGCAAGCCCCAGGCGCTCGGCGAGTTCGGTCTGGTAATCGAAGGCCAGGCGGTCTTCGCGCCGTTTGGCCAGGATATGCAGATGGATCCGCAGGGCCGATAGCGAGCGTTCCTCGCGCGCAATGCGGCGCGCCTCGGCGCGGGTCAGCAGGCCGGCGCGCGCGATGCCGCTCCAGCCGTCCCGGATGCCGCAGGCCTGCGCCAGCCAGTGGATGGTGTGCAGGTCGCGCAGTCCGCCGGGGCTGTCCTTCAGGTTGGGTTCGAGCTTGTAGGCGCTGTCGTCGAAGCGGGCATGGCGCGCCTGCTGCTCGGCCAGCTTGCCGTCGAAAAAATGCTGGGCGTCGAAGCGTGCCTGAAAGCGGTGGATGAAGGCGTCGAAAAGCGCGGCGGCGCCCCACACGAAGCGCGCCTCCAGCAGATTGGTTTCCACCGTGATGTCGGCGTCGGCCTCGGCGATGCAGGCCTCGATGGTGCGCACGCTGTGGCCGATTTCCAGCCCGACGTCCCAGCATGCCTGCACCCAGCTTTCCAGGGTGGCCTGCTGTTCGGCGGTGGGGTCGTGCGGCAGCAACAGCAGCACGTCCACGTCCGAGCCGGGAAACAGTTCGCCGCGCCCGTAACCGCCGACGGCGGCGAGGCAGAAGCTGGCGGGCAGGGCGAGCCGGGTGCCGATTTCCGCCAGCACGCCGTCCACCAGCGCAGCGTGGCGCGACAGATAACGGGGGGCGGAGGGGGTTTCAAGATAGGCCGCGGCCAGTGCCGCACGGCCCGATTTGAGCCGCTCGCGAAGATCGGCGAACGGCGGGTGGCTCACGCGGCGTGGCGGATGTGGCCGGGAACGGCCGGGGTGCCGGCCGACACGGTCAGCACTTCATACCCGCTGTCGGTGACCAGTATCGTGTGCTCCCACTGCGCCGACAGGCTGCGGTCCTTGGTGACGATGGTCCAGCCGTCCGACATCTGGCGGATGTCGCGGCGCCCGGCGTTGATCATCGGTTCGATGGTGAAGGTCATGCCGGGCTCCAGCACGAGACCGGTGCCGGGCTTGCCGTAGTGCAGCACCTGCGGGTCCTCGTGGAAGTCGAGGCCGATGCCATGGCCGCAGAATTCGCGCACCACGCTGTAGCCGTGGTTTTCTGCGAAGCGCTGGATGGCGTGGCCGATGTCGCCCAGGCGCGCGCCGGGCTTGACGTGGGCAATGCCGGTCCACATCGCTTCGTAGGTGATCTGCATCAGCCGCTTGGCCTGGATCGACGCCTCGCCCGCCGCGAACATGCGGCTGGTGTCGCCGTGCCAGCCGTCCTTGATGACGGTGATGTCGAGGTTCACGATGTCGCCGTTCTTCAGCAGCTTGTCGCCCGGCACGCCGTGGCACACCTGGTTGTTGACCGAGGTGCAGATCGACTTGGGGTAGGGCGCATGGCCGGAGGGCGCATAGTTCAGCGGTGCCGGGACGGTGCCCTGCACGTTCACCATGTACTCGTGGCACAGGCGGTCGAGTTCGCCGGTGGTGACGCCGGGTTTGACGAAGGGCGTGATGTAGTCGAGCACTTCCGAGGCGAGGCGTCCCGCAACGCGCATGCCCTCGATTTCAGCGCCGGTCTTGATGGTGACAGTCATGTAAAGGCTATTTGGGCGTAAAGCGGCATTCTAGCGCGCTCGACGCATGCTTTTCCATGATCCGGCTAGGGCCAAGCGGATGGTGCCCCCGATACTGCCGGGGCATGGACGCGCATCGGGCGGCTCCACCTTGAAATTAAAGCCTGTTCGAATTAGAATCGCCGGCTGTCTGAGATGGTTCGGACAAATTCGCACACCTGTCATTAAAGGGTGGCGGCGCGTCGGACAAACCCATGCGCGGCTGCTGACGGGTGGAGGCTCAACCCTTTAGGAGATTTTCATGTCTGTCACCATGCGTCAAATGCTGGAAGCCGGTGTCCACTTCGGCCACCAGACCCGCTTCTGGAACCCCAAGATGGCCCCCTTCATTTTCGGCCATCGCAACAAGATTCATATCGTCAACCTGGAAAAGTCGCTGCCGATGTTCCAGGACGCGCAGAAATTCGTCCGTCAGCTGGCCGCCAACAAGGGCAACGTGCTGTTCGTCGGCACCAAGCGCGCCGCGCGTGAAATCGTCCGCGAGGAAGCCGAGCGCGCCGGCATGCCTTACGTCGACAACCGCTGGCTGGGCGGCATGCTGACCAACTTCAAGACGGTCAAGCAGTCGATCAAGCGCCTGAACGACCTGGAAGCCAACCTGGCCGAACCGGGCCGTCTGTCGAAGAAGGAAACCCTTACCGTGCAGCGCGAAGTCGACAAGCTGAACCGCAGCCTCGGCGGCATCCGCGAAATGGGCGGCCTGCCCGACGCGCTGTTCATCATCGACGTCGGCTACCAGAAGGGCGCCGTGGTCGAGGCCAAGAAGCTGGGCATCCCGGTGATCGGCGTGGTCGACACCAACAACAGCCCGGAAGGCGTGGACTACATCATCCCGGGCAACGATGACTCCGCCCGCGCGATTCGCCTGTATGCCCGCGGCATGGCCGATGCGGCGCTGGAAGGCCGTGCCCAGGTCATCAGCGAAATCACCGGTGGCGAAGAGTTCGTCGAGGTGGAAGAAGAAGCGGCGCCCGCTGCCGAGTAAGCGCGGCGCAGGCAACATCGCCGGAACCGGGTTCCGGCGAGCGGATTTTGAGGAGGGGCGTCTGCCCCTCTTTCTGTATTGAAGAAACTGGACAGGAGTACGAAATGGCAGAAATCACTGCAGGCATGGTCAAGGAACTGCGCGAAAAAACCGATGCGCCGATGATGGATTGCAAGAAGGCGCTGTCGGAAGCCGGCGGCGACATGCAGAAGGCGGAAGAAATCCTGCGCGTGCGCTTCGGCAACAAGGCCGCCAAGAGCGCCGGCCGCGTGGCGGCCGAAGGCGTGGTCACCATCGCCATCAGCGCCGACGGCAAGTCGGCCGCCATGGTGGAAGTCAACTGCGAAACCGACTTCGTGGCGAAGAACGACGATTTCCTGGCGCTGTCCAACGCGCTCGCCGAGATGGTGCTGAACCAGAAGCCGGCCGATGTCGCCGCGCTGTCCGCACTGCCTTACAAGGGCACCACGGTGGAAGCCTTCCGTACCGAACTGGTCGGCAAGATCGGCGAGAACATGTCGGTGCGCCGCTTCGCGCGCCTGGACGGCCAGGGCAAGTTCGCCAGCTACATCCACGGCGGCAAGATCGGCGTGCTGGTCGACGTGACGGGCGACGAAGCGCTGGCGCGCGACATCGCCATGCACATCGCGGCGTCCAAGCCCAAGTCGCTGGATGCGTCCGGCGTGTCGCAGGACCTGATCGATACCGAACGTCGCGTCGCGATCGAGAAGGCCAAGGAAGCAGGCAAGCCGGAAGCCATGCTGGAAAAAATCGCCGAAGGCACCGTGCAGAAATTCCTCAAGGAAGTCACCCTGCTGTCGCAGCCCTTCGTCAAGGACGACAAGCAGACCGTCGAGCAGGTGCTGAAGTCGAAGAATTCGCAGTGCCACGGGTTCATGATGTACGTGGTGGGCGAGGGCATCGAGAAGAAGGTGTCCGACTTCGCCGCCGAAGTGGCCGCAGCCTCCAAGGTCTGAGCGGATATGGCGCCTGCCCGACGTATCCTGCTGAAGCTGTCCGGCGAGGCCCTGATGGGGCCGGATGGCTTCGGCTATCACGCTGACACCATGGCCGGCTTCGTCGGCCAGATTCGCGACGTGGTGGCGGCAGGCGTGCAGGTCGGCATCGTGGTCGGCGGCGGCAACCTGTTCCGCGGCGCGACCGGCGCGCTGTCCGGGATGAACCGCGCCAGCGCGGACTCGATGGGCATGCTGGCGACGGTGATGAATGCGCTGGCGCTGAAGGATGCGCTGCAGCAGGCGGGCGTCGATGCGCGGGTGCAGACCGCGGTCCACATCGCCCATGTCGGCGAGGACTTCGAGCGCGACGCGGCCGTGCAGCACCTTGAGGCCGGACGGGTGGTGATTTTCGGCGGCGGCACCGGCAACCCGTTCTTCACCACGGATACGGCCGCGGCCCTGCGTGCGGCCGAGATCGGTGCCGACCTGCTGCTGAAGGCGACCAAGGTCGACGGCGTCTACACTGCCGATCCGAAGAAAGATGCGAACGCCCGGCGCTACGAAACGCTGAGTTTCGACGAGGCGATCGCCAATAATCTGGGGGTGCTCGACACCGCCGCCTTTGCCCTGTGCCGCGAACAGAACCTGAACCTGGTCGTGTTCAATGTCTTCAAGCCCGGTGCATTGAAGCGCGTGGTGATGGGCGAAGACGAAGGCACGCGCGTGACCTTGAGTTCATGACCTTAAGTTGAGGAGTTGACATGGCTGAAACCACCATCGCCGAGATCAAGCAGTCCGCCGAACAGAAAATGGGCAAGACGCTGGAAGCGTTGAAGAACGATCTGGCCAAGGTGCGCACCGGGCGCGCCCACACCGGCATCCTCGACCACGTCATGGTCGAATACTACGGCAGCCCGACGGCGGTGCCGCAAGTGGCCAGTGTGTCGCTGGCCGACAGCCGCACGCTGAGTGTGCAGCCGTACGAAAAAAGCATGGTCGCCAAGATCGAAAAAGCGATCCGCGATTCCGAACTCGGACTCAACCCTGCCTCGCATGGCGACATCATTCGCGTGCCGATGCCGGCGCTGACCGAAGAGCGCCGCCGCGACCTGATCAAGGTGGTGCGCCATGAAGCCGAAGGCGCGCGCGTCGCGGTGCGCAATATCCGTCGCGATGCCAACGGCACGCTGAAGGACATGGTCAAGGCCAAGACCGCGACCGAGGACGAGGAGCGCCGCACCCAGGACGAGGTGCAGAAGCTGACCGACAAGTTCATCGGCGAAATCGACAAGATGCTGGCTGACAAAGAGAAAGACCTGCTCGCGGTCTGAGCGGATCCTGCGTGTCTACCCTGGCCAAGCAAGCGACCCAGCAAACCGGCGATGTGCCGAGGCACATCGCCATCATCATGGATGGCAATGGCCGCTGGGCGAAGCGCCGGCTGATGCCGCGCGTCGCCGGGCATCGCAAGGGCGTCGAGGCGCTGCGCGGGGTGATCCGCAGCTGTGCCGAGCGCGGCGTGTCGCACCTCACCGTCTTTGCCTTCAGTTCGGAAAACTGGCGGCGTCCGCAGGAAGAGGTCACCCTTTTGATGGAGCTGTTTCTGCGCGCGCTGGAAAACGAAGTCGCGCGGCTGCATGAAAACGACATCCGCTTTCACGTCATCGGCGACCTGTCGGGCTTTTCCGAACGCATCCAGACCCTGATCCGCGACGCCGAAGCGCTGACGCGCAACAACACCCGCCTCACCTTCACCGTGGCTGCCAATTACGGCGGACGCTGGGATATCGTGCAGGCGGTCAAGCGGCTGATGGCAGCGGGCGCGGCCGCAGACGAGGTGAACGAGGCGGCGCTGGCGCAGCAGCTCAGCATGGCCGAACTGCCCGAGCCGGACCTCTTCATCCGCACCGGCGGCGAGCAGCGCATCAGCAATTTCCTGCTGTGGCAGCTGGCCTATACCGAGCTGTATTTCACCGACACGCTGTGGCCCGATTTCGACGCGGCGGCGCTGGATCAGGCGATCGCGTCCTACCGCACTCGCGAACGTCGCTTCGGCCGCACGAGCGAACAGGTTCAAACCGCATCGTGACGCACTTCAGGGCACCGCATCGATGACGCCACTCAGCAGCCGGGTGCTCACCGCCATGCTGTTGCTGGCGGTGTTTGTGCCTGCCGTGTTGTGGGCACCCGCGTGGCTGTGGGCGATCCTGATGGCGGGGGTGGTCGGCATGGCGGCTTTCGAGTGGGCGCGGCTGAGCCATTTTCCGCCGCTGTCTGCGCGCATCTATGCGACGCTGCTGGCGCTCGGTGCGCTGGCTTTGCCATATGGGCTGACTGCAGACTGGCCGGTCTTCCAGACCGGACTAATCGTGCTGGCCATCGCCTTCTGGCTGCTCATCGCGCCGCTGTGGCTCTTGGTGCGCTGGCAGGCTGAGCAGCCCTTTGTGCGTGCCATGGTCGGCGTCGTGGTGCTGCTGCCGACCTGGGCGGCGCTGCTGTATCTGCATGCGCGCGGCCCCGGCGTGCTGTTCGGGGTGATGGCGATCGTCTGGATTGCCGACACCGCAGCCTATTTCTCCGGCCGCCAGTTCGGCCGCCACAAGCTCGCCCCCGCCATCAGCCCGGGCAAGACCTGGGAAGGCGTGGCCGGTGCAGTCGTTGCGCTTGCACTGTATGCGGCGGCGCTCAGCGCGGTGATCGGAATGCCGCTGCCGGCGCTGTTTCTCCTACTGGCCGCGCTGCTGTATGTGTCGGTGCTGGGCGACCTGTTCGAATCCTGGATCAAGCGCGTCTCCGGCATGAAGGACAGCGGCCACATGCTGCCCGGCCACGGTGGCGTGCTCGACCGCATCGACGCCCTGACGTCCACCCTGCCGATCGCCACCGGCATGCTGATGTGGCTGGAGCGCTCGGTATGAAACCAGGCGGCATGAAACCGCGCGTCCTCACCATCCTGGGCGCCACCGGCACCATCGGCGTCAACACGCTCGATGTGGTGGCGCGTCATCCCGACCGTTTCGAAGTCTTCGCGCTCACCGGCGCGACGCAGGTCGAGCGCATGGTCGAGCAGTGCCGCACCCATCGTCCGCGCTTTGCGGTGATGAGCGAGCCGGCCGCCGCCGCCGCCCTGCGCACGCGGGTTGCCGCCGAAGGCCTAGCGGTCGAGGTGCTCGAAGGCGCCGCCGCGCTCACCGCGGTGGCGACCGCGCCCGAGGTGGACACCCTGATGGCGGCGATCGTCGGCGCCGCCGGGCTGCCGGCCACGCTGGCGGCGGCGCAGGCGGGCAAACGCATCCTGCTGGCCAATAAGGAAACCCTGGTGGTGTCGGGGCAGCTCTTCATGGATGCCGTCGCCGCCAGCGGCGCCGAACTGCTGCCGATCGACTCCGAGCACAACGCCATCTTCCAGGCACTGCCGCGCGACTTCCGCGGCGACTTCCAGCAGGCGGGCGTGAAGGCGCTGTGGCTGACCGCGTCAGGCGGCCCGTTCCGCACCCTGTCGGCGGAGGAAATCGCCGCCGCCACCCCCGCGCAGGCGGTGGCGCATCCCAACTGGGTGATGGGCAAGAAAATTTCGGTCGATTCGGCGAGCCTGATGAACAAGGGGCTCGAGGTGATCGAGGCGCGCTGGCTGTTCAACGCGCGTCCCGAGCAGATCAGGGTGGTGGTGCATCCGCAAAGCATCGTGCATTCGATGGTCGAATACGCCGACGGCTCGGTGATCGCGCAGATGGGCACGCCCGACATGCGCACGCCGATCGCCTACGCGCTGGGCTTTCCCGAGCGCATCGATGCCGGGGTGCCGGCGCTGGAACTGATGGGCAAGCAGCTCACCTTCGAAGCACCGGACACCGCGCGCTTCCCCTGCCTGCAGCTGGCGTTCGACGCGCTTGCCGCGGGCGGCAACGCCGCGGCGGTGCTGAACGCTGCCAACGAAGTCGCGGTCGCGCGCTTCCTCGACGGCGCGGTTCCGTTTCCCGCCATCGCCGCCAGCATTGCGCATGCCTTGGACAAGCTGGCGGGCGGCGCCGCCGACACCCTGGACGATCTGCTCGAAGCCGACCGCCAGGCGCGCAGCGTGGCCGGCACCTATCTGGAGGCCTTGCGCGCATGACTGTGCTGAACACCATCCTGTGGTTCCTGGTCGCCATCGGCATTCTGGTGGTGGTGCACGAATTCGGCCACTACCTCGCGGCGCGATTGGCCGGCGTCAAGGTGCTGCGCTTTTCGCTCGGCTTCGGCAAGCCGCTCGTGAGCCGCCGCTTCGGCCGCGACCAGACCGAGTGGACCTTGTCCGCGCTGCCCTTCGGCGGTTACGTCAAGATGCTCGACGAGCGCGAGGGCGAGGTGCCTGCTGCAGAAGCGCACCGCAGCTTCAACCGCGCGACGGTGTGGCGGCGCATCGGCATCGTCATCGCCGGCCCGACAGCCAACTTCCTGCTCGCCATCGTGTTCTACTGGGCGCTGTTCCTGAACGGCATGCCGGCGCTCAAACCGTTGATCGGCGAGCCGCCCGCCGGCACCCCGGCGGCGCACGCGGGCCTGGCGGCGGGCGATGAGATCCGCCGTGTCAATGGCGCCGACACGCCGTCGTTCCAGGACTTGCGCTTGAGTCTGTTGCGCGCGGGGGTGGCGGGTGACCCGATCGAACTGGAACTGGCCGACGGCCGCAGCGTGCGACTCGATGCGCCGCCGATGGACACCGAGAACCTCGAGCGCGACACCCTGCGCCCGCTGGGAATCGTGCGTTACGATCCCGTGATTGCGCCCGTGATCGGCCAGGTGCTGCCCGACGGCGCAGCCGCGCGTGCAGGCTTCCAGCCCGGCGACCGCCTGATCGCCGCCAACGGCAAAGCGGTGGCGAACTGGCAGGACTGGGTGCAGATGGTTCGCCAGCATCCGGCCAAGTCCTTGCGCATCGAATTCGAACGGCAGGGACAGCGCGGCGAGTTGACCGTCGTGCCCGACGCGGTCGACGAGGCCGGCCAGCGCATCGGCAAGATCGGCGCCGGCCCCAAGGTCGACGAAGCGGTGCTGGCCACGCTGATGACCGAGGTGCGCTATGGCCCGGTCGAGGCGCTGTGGCAGGGCGCCGTGAAGACCTGGGACATGAGCCTGTTCACGCTGGAGATGATGGGCCGCATGGTGCTGGGGCAGGTGTCGTGGAAAAACCTGTCCGGCCCGCTCACCATCGCCGACTATGCAGGCCAGAGCGCCAGTCTCGGCTGGATCAGTTTCGTCGGCTTCCTGGCGCTGGTGAGCGTGAGCCTGGGGGTGCTGAACCTGCTGCCGATCCCGCTGTTGGACGGGGGGCACCTCATGTATTATGTTGCCGAAGTTTTCACCGGTCGCCCGGTGTCCGAACGCACCATGGAGATAGGCGGCCGGATCGGCATGGCGCTGCTGTTGCTGCTGATGTCGTTTGCCCTGTTCAACGATTTGCAACGCCTGATAGGCGGATGAAAATAACCATGACTCCAAACCGTTTGACGCTTGCCATCGCTGCCCTGTTTGCTGCGCAACCCGTGTTCGCCGACGAGCCCTTCGTCGTCAAGGACATCCGGGTCGAAGGCATCCAGCGCACCGAGGCGGGGACGGTGTTCAGCTACCTGCCGGTCAAGGTGGGCGAGGTGATGACCGACGAGAAAACAGCGGCGGCGATCAAGGCCTTGTATGCCACTGGTTTTTTCAAGGACGTGCGCCTGGAAGCGCGCGACGGCGTGGTCATCGTCACGGTTGAGGAACGTCAATCGATCGCCAAGATCACCCTGTCCGGCATCAAGGAGTTTTCCGAGGACGACCTGAAGGCCGGCCTCAAGCAGACCGGCCTGGCCGAAGGCCGCGTGCTTGACCGCGCCTTGCTCGACAAGGCCGAACAGGAATTGCAGCGCCAGTACTTCAACCGCGGCAAATATGCGGTCGAGATCAAGTCCACCCTGACCCCGCTGGAGCGCAACCGGGTTGCGGTGCAGTTCGACGTGGTGGAAGGCGACAGCGCGAAGATCCGGCAGATCAACATCGTCGGCAACCAGGCGTTCAAGGAAAAGGAACTGCTGAACCAGTTCACCTCCACCACGCCCGGCTGGCTGACCTGGTACACCAAGAACGACCAGTATTCCAAGTCGCGTCTGGGCGGCGACATCGAGGCCCTGCGCTCGTTTTACCTCAACCGCGGCTACCTCGAATTCAACGTCGATTCCACCCAGGTGTCGATTTCGCCCGACAAGCAGGGCATCTATATCACCGTCAACGTGACAGAAGGACCGCAGTACAAGGTGTCCGACGTCAAGCTGGCGGGACAGATGCTGGTGCCGGAGGCGGAACTGCAGAAGCTCATTACCGTGAAGCCGGGCGAAGTGTTCGTGCGCGACCGCCTGACCGAGACCACCAAGAAAATCGGCGACCGTCTCGGTAACGATGGCTACGCCTTTGCCAACGTCAACGCGGTGCCCGAACTCGACAAGGAGAAGGGCACCGTCGCCTTCACGCTGTTTGTCGACCCCGGTCGCCGCGTGTATGTGAACCGCATCAACGTGGCGGGCAACACCAAGACGCGCGATGAAGTGGTGCGGCGCGAAATCCGCCAGATGGAAGGCGCGTATTACGACGCCGAAAAGATCAACCGCTCGCGTGAACGGATCAACCGCCTGGAGTTCTTCAACGAAGTCAACATCGAAACGCCGGCGGTGGCCGGCACCACCGACCAGGTCGACGTCAACGTGAGCGTGTCCGAGAAATCGACCGGCAGCGTCATGCTGGGCGCCGGCTTCTCGTCGTCCGAAGGGCTGGTGCTGTCGGGATCGGTGTCGCAGAGCAACGTGTTCGGCACCGGCAACCGGCTGTCGGCACAGGTCAACTCCGGCAGCGTCAATACCGTGTATTCGCTCTCCTTCACCAATCCCTACTTCACCATCGACGGCATCAGCCTGGGCTACGACCTGTATCGGCGGGACGTGGATTCGAGCGAGCTCGACAACACCGGCTTTTTCGAGAACTCGACCATTGGCGCAGGCGTGCGATTCGGCTTTCCGATCAACGAACGCGACTCAATCTCGCTGGGCATGAGCTATGAACAGAACAGCATCAAGCTCAATGATTCGAGCCCGGATCAATGGAAGCAGTTTAAGGCAGATTTTGGCGAGGACAATGACACCCTGCGGGTGGATGGCTCCTGGGCACGGGATACCCGCGACAACTACCTCTTCACCACCAAGGGCATGCTGCAGCGGGTAGCGGCCGAGGTCGGCACCCCCGCGGGCAGCCTGCAGTATTACAAGCTGTCGCTGCAGCACCAGCAGTATTTCACGCTGGGCAGAAACTTCACCCTGATGCTGAACGGCGAGGTGGGCTACGGGGATGGCCTGTCCGGCAAGCCCTTGCCGTTCTTCAAGAACTTCTATGCGGGCGGCACCAGCTCGGTGCGCGGCTTCCAGAACGGCACCCTGGGGCCCAAGGATAGCGACGGCGATGCGCTCGGCGGCAACAAGCGCGTGGTCGGCAATGCGGAACTCTTCTTCCCGCTGCCGGGACTCAAGGATGACAAGTCGCTGCGCATGTCGGCCTTCGTCGATGCCGGGGCGACGTTCGGCCCCGGCGACGCCAACAATCTCTATCAGGAGTTTGCATTCGACGGCCTGCGCTATTCTGCCGGCGTCGCAGTGCTTTGGGTCTCGCCGCTGGGTCCGCTCAAATTCAGTCTGGCGCAGCCGATTGTCAAGAAGGATGGCGACAAGGCCGAAGTGTTCCAATTCACCCTCGGCAATGTGTTCTGAGGGCTAGCCGTTTCTGGAGTATTCGATGATGAAGTTCAAGCAGATTGCAATTTCCCTGGTTCTGGCGTCCGCGTTTGCGGCCGCCCCCGTTCTGGCCCAAACCAAGATCGGTTTCGTCAACACCGAGCGCCTGCTGCGCGAAGCGCCGCTGTCGGTCGCCGCCCAGAAAAAGCTCGAGCGCGAATTCGCCGCCCGCGATCAGGAACTGCAGAAGCTCGCCAAGCAGGCGCGTGACCTGCAGGCGCAGCTCGACAAGGATGGCGTGACCATGTCCGACAGCGATCGCAAGGCGAAAGAACGCGATCTCGGCAACCTCAACCGCGACCTGCAGCGCCAAGGGCGCGAGTTCCGCGAAGACCTCAACCTGCGCCGCAACGAAGAGCTGGGACAGATCCAGGAGCGCGCGCGCAAGGCGATCCAGGACATCGCCAAAGCTGAAAAATTCGACCTCATCGTCGAGCAGGCCGTCTACGTCGACCCCAAGAGCGACATCACCGATCGGGTGATGAAGGCCTTGGGCAATAAATAAACCCGGCTGCCCCCCTCATCCGATGGCTGTAACCCTGGCAGCGCTGGTCGCCCGCTTCGGCGGAGAACTCGTGGGCGACGGCGCGCAGGCGGTGACCCAGGTGGCGCCGCTGGATCGTGCCACCCATGACGAAATCGGCTTCGTCTCGCAGCGCAAGTACCTGGATCAACTGGCCGACACCGGTGCGGGAGCGGTCATCCTGCCGCTGGACGCGCGCGATGCCACCGACCTGCCGCGCATCCTCACCCCCAATCCCTACCTGTATTTCGCGCGCGTTTCGGCCCTGCTGAATCCGCCGCCGCGCCCGCCTGCGGGCATCCATCCGGCGGCCAGCGTCGCGCCGGATGCGGACATCGCCGCCGACGCCAGCATCGCTGCCGGCGCCGTGATCGGCAGCGGCGCGGTGATCGGTGCCCGCACCGTGGTCGGCCCCAACTGCGTCGTCGGCGACCAGACCCGCATCGGCGCCGATTGCCTGCTGCACGCCAACGTCACGCTGTATCACCGCTGCGAGGTGGGCGAACGTGCCATCCTGCATTCGGGCTGCGTCATCGGTGCCGACGGGTTCGGCTTTGCGCCCAACGAAGGCCGCTGGGAAAAAATCCCGCAGATCGGCCGCGTGCTGATCGGCGACGATGTCGAGGTCGGCGCCTGCACCACCATCGACCGCGGCGCGCTTGAAGACACGGTGATCGAGGAGGGCGTCAAGCTCGACAATCTGGTGCAGGTCGCGCACAACGTGGTGATCGGTGCGCACACCGCGATTGCCGCGTGCACCGGCATCGCCGGCAGCGCCAAAATCGGCCGCCATTGCATGATCGGCGGCGCGGCGATGATTTTCGGCCACATCGAGATTGCCGACGGCACCCGCATTTCGACCAACACCCTGATCACCAAATCGCTGCCGAAGGCCGGCACCTACACCTCGGCGCCGCCGTTCACCGAACACGAGGTCTGGCAGAAGAACGCCGTCCACATGCGCAATCTCGACAAGCTGGTGAACCGCATCAAGCAGCTTGAAAAACGACTCAACGAATTGGAAAACAAGTTATGAGCACTTCTGGAAATTGTAGCGAGCGGGCGTCAGCCGGGGGCGCCCGGAGCGCAGGGACCGGAATGTACATAGAAGTACATGAGGATTCCGAGCACCGGACGCACCCGGATCACGACCGCGCAGTAAATTTATAGGAGTGCTCTCATGATTATGGATATTGAGCAGGTGATGCAGTACCTGCCGCACCGCTACCCCTTCCTGCTGATCGACAAGGTCACCGAACTCGAACTCGGCAAGTCCATCACTGCGATCAAGAACGTCACCATCAACGAGCCGTTCTTCCCCGGCCACTTCCCGGGCGCACCGGTGATGCCGGGCGTGCTGATCCTGGAAGCGATGGCGCAGGCGGCGGGGATCCTGTCGTTCAAGACCAAGAACTACACGCCGGAGCAGATCGGCATCATCTACTTCGCCGGCATCGACAACGCCCGCTTCAAGAAGCCGGTCAAGCCGGGCGACCAACTGGTACTCAAGGCTGAGATCGTGCGCGAGATGCGCGGCATCTGGAAATACACCGCGCGCGCCGAAGTGGACGGCGCCCTGGTCGCCGAAGCCGAACTCATGGCGACCCTGCGCGACAAGCCCTGACATGGCGAGGATCCATCCCACCGCGCTGGTCGCGCCGGGTGCCCGGCTGGCCGACGACGTCGAAATCGGCCCCTACACGATCATCGGCGAACACGTCGAGATCGGCGCCGGCACCACGGTCGGCGCCCACGCCGTGATCACCGGCCACACCAAAATCGGCGCGCACAACCAGATATTCCATTTCGTTTCGCTCGGCGAAGCACCGCAGGACAAGAAATACGCCGGCGAGCCGACCCGCCTGGAAATCGGCGACCACAACGTCATCCGCGAGTTCTGCACCTTCAACACCGGCACCGTGCAGGACCGCGGCGTCACCACCATCGGCAGCCACAACTGGATCATGGCCTACGTCCACATCGCGCACGACTGCGTGGTGGGCGACCGCACCATCTTCGCCAACAACGCCTCGCTGGCGGGCCACGCCGAAGTCGGCGACTGGGCCATCCTCGGCGGCTTCACCGGCGTGCACCAGTTCTGCAAGGTCGGCGCGCACGTGATGACCGGCATCTCCAGCGTGGTGTTCAAGGACATCCCGCCCTTCGTCATGGCGTCCGGCCAGCCGGCCGCGCCGCACGGCCTCAACAGCGAAGGCCTCAAGCGGCGCGGGTTTTCCACCGACGCGCTGGCGGCACTGAAGCGCGCCTACAAGATTCTCTACCGCGAAGGCAATACGCTCGCCGAGGCGCAGGCCAAGCTTGCACCCGAGGCGGCGCAACACGCCGAAGTGCAGCAGTTGCTCGACTTCCTCGCACGCGCCGAGCGCGGCATCATCCGGTGATTGATCTGGGCCTGGTCGCCGGCGAAGCCTCCGGCGATCTCCTTGGCGCGCACTTCGTCCGCGCACTGAAACAAAACCATCCCCATTTGCACGCCGCCGGCATCGCCGGCCCGCGCATGGTCGAAGCCGGCGTCGAGGCGATCTATCCGAGCGACAAACTGGCGGTCAACGGCTACGTCGAGGTGCTGCGCCACCTGCCTGAACTCTTGTGGATCCGTTCGCGCATCATCCGCCATTTCCTGCGTGAACGGCCGCGCGTCTTCGTCGGCATCGACGCGCCGGATTTCAACTTCGCGCTGGAAGCCAAACTCAAGCAGGCAGGCATCCCTACCGTGCATTTCGTCAGCCCGTCGATCTGGGCGTGGCGGCCCGAGCGCATCCACCGCATCAAACAGGCGGTGTCGCACATGCTGGTGGTGTTTCCGTTCGAGGAGCCGATCTATCGCGATGCCGGCATCCCGGTCAGCTACGTCGGCCATCCGCTGGCCGACGTCATCCCGCTGGAGCCTGATACCGTGGCCGCGCGCACTGGGCTGGGTCTGCTGGGATCCGGTCCGGTCATCGCGCTGCTGCCGGGCAGCCGCTTGAGCGAGGTGATGCGCCATGCGCGGCTGATGCTCGACGCCGCCGTGCGCATCCGCCAACGGCATGCGGGCGCGCAGTTTGTGCTGCCCGCCGCGAGCGAGGCCGCCGCGCGGCTGATCCGGCAGGCGGCACAGGGGCTGGACCTGCCGCTGCACATCCTGGCGGGGCAATCTCATCTGGCCCTGGCGGCGTGCGACGTGGCGCTGGTGGCCTCGGGCACCGCCACCCTCGAAGCCGCGCTGTTCAAGAAACCCATGGTGATCACCTACCGCGTGCCCGCGCTCACCGCGTACCTGATGCGGAAAAAAGCCCTGCTGCCGTGGATCGGCCTGCCGAACATTCTGGCGCGCGATTTCGTGGTGCCGGAGCGGGTGCAGGAAGCCGCCACGCCCGAGAACCTCGCCGCCGACGCGCTGGCCTGGCTGGCCGACACGCCGCGACGGGAGGCCGCCATCGAAACCTTCCACGCCATGCATCTGAGCCTGCGGCAGAATGCCAGCGCGCGCATTGCCGAGGCGCTCGAACCTTATCTGGTGCGTGCATGACGCCGCGCCAGACTGTCATCCTGCATGTCGGCCCGCTCGGGCTGTGCGGCGTCGACGAAGCCGGCCGCGGTCCGCTGGCGGGGCCGGTGACGGCGGCCGCCGTCATGCTCGACCCCGCGCGCCCGATCGACGGCCTGCGCGATTCCAAGAAGCTTTCCGCCGCTGCACGCGAACGCCTGGCCGACGAGATCCGTGAACGTGCCGCCGCTTGGTGCGTGGCCGAGGCCAGCGTCGCCGAAATCGACCGGTTGAATATCCTGCATGCCACCATGCTGGCGATGCAGCGTGCCGTTGCTGGGTTGCAGATCCCGCCGGACGACGTCTGGGTCGACGGCAACCGCTGTCCGAACTGGGCGTGGCGCTCGCAGGCAGTGGTCAAGGGTGACGACAAGGTGGCCGCGATCGCCGCCGCTTCGATCCTCGCCAAGACTGCGCGCGACCAGTATATGTGCAGGCTGCATGACGACTATCCCGCCTACGGGTTCGCGCAGCACATGGGCTACGGCACCGCCGCGCACCTCGCCGCATTGAAGGCGCACGGCGCCTGCCCGCAGCACCGCAGGAGCTTCGCCCCGGTTAAACTCGTTCTCGATCAAGCCACCCTGTTCTGAAAGGAAACCGCATGACGCTGTCCCTGTTCCTGCATGTCCTGAGTGTCATCGTCTGGGTCGGCGGCATGTTCTTCGCCTACATGGCGCTGCGCCCGGTGGCCGCCGCCGTGCTCGAGCCGCCGCAGCGGCTGATGCTGTGGACCGGCGTGTTCGGCAAGTTCTTTCCCTGGGTGTGGGCGGCGGTGGCGCTGATCCTGGCAAGCGGGCTGCACATGCTGGTGGTGTTCGGCGGCATGGCCGCGCCGCTCTATGCCCTGGCCATGCTGGCGCTGGGCGTGGCGATGATGCTGATTTTCGGGCACGTGTTTTTCTCGCCGTATAAAAAGCTCAAGCGCGCGATCGGCGAGCAGAATTGGAAAGCGGGCGGCGCCGCGCTGGCGCAAATCCGCATGCTGATCGGCATCAACCTCAGCCTGGGTCTGCTGACGATTGCCGTGGTGTTTATCGGGCGTGCTTTACTCTAGGAAAACACAGAACCTGCCGTCATTGCGAGCAACGCGAAGCAATCCAGAATGTTCGCTTAATCAATGCGCTGGATTGCTTCGCTATGCTCGCAATGACGGCATAAATTGTTCAGCGTCTTCTCAGGGCTCGTCCTGCGGCGGCGACGCCAGCAACTGGAGCGCAGCCCGCCGGATGGATTCCTGTCGCGCCTCGCACTGCAGTGCGGCATGAAACCGCCCGTCGCGATACAGATACACCGTGGGCAGGTGAAAAATGCCGAAGTAGCGTGCCACGCCGGTGGCTTCGCCGACATCGACTTCAAACAAGGCATCCGTGACGCCGGCCAGCGCCTCGGGCAATAGCCGTTTCCACGCCCGGCAAGCCCCGCAATGCGGCGCGCTGAACAGCACCACGGCGATGCCGCAAGCGGCGGCGAGACGGGCATGAAACTCGCCCTCGGCCAGGCGCGAAAATGCGGGTAGGGCGGCGGCATCCGGGCTGCTAGAATCGCGGCTTTCCTCCTGGCTGCTTCTCATGCTTTTTCTCGAACTCTTCGGCTATCTGCTGCTCATCCTCGTGGCGGCGGAAATCTTTGTCAACGCGCTCGAACACCTGGGCGAAAAACTCAAAATCTCGGAAGGCGTGACCGGCTCGCTGTTTGCCGCGGTCGGCACCGCCATGCCGGAAACGCTGGTGCCCTTGCTGGCGATTTTTGCCACCACCGGCAATGCGGTGACCAACGAAGAAATTGGCGTCGGCGCGATTCTCGGCGCACCCTTGATGCTGTCGACCCTGTCGCTGTTCCTGATGAGCGCGGCGGTGCTGAAGCGGCGCGGCCTGCTGGGCCACCTCACCCCGGAGAAGACCGGCCTCAAGCGCGATCTGGATTTCTTCCTGATGGCCTTCCTGCTGGCCTTCGTTGCCATGTTCATTCCGCATGGCGAAGGCTGGGTGCGTGGCGCACTCGCCTTCGTCATGGTGATGATCTACTTTTTCTACGTGATGCTCACCCTGCGCGCATCGGCCAAGCTGGTGGAAGATGGCCACGCCACCGAGGCCGGCTCGCCGATGCTGCTGACCCGCCTGGGACTGCCGCAGAACCTGCTGTTCATCGTGGTGCAGCTGGCGCTGGGCTTGGCCCTGCTGGTTGCCGGCGCCAAGGGCTTCATCCACGGCGTGGAAGCCGCTGCCCCCATCATCGGCATCTCCGCGCTGCTGCTGTCCCTGATGATCATACCGATCGCCACCGAGCTGCCGGAAAAGGTGAATTCGATCCTGTGGATCCGCAAGCACAAGGACACGCTGGCCTTCGGCAACATCACCGGCGCCATGGTGTTCCAGGGCACGCTCCTGCCGGCCATCGGCATTTCGCTGACGCCGTGGGCGCCGCAAAAGGAAGTGCTGCTGGGCGTGCTGGTTACGCTGATCGCGGCATTCTGGCTGCGCTGGGCGGCATTGAGCGGCGGCCTGCGGGTGTGGCACCTGTTCATCAACGGCGCCTTGTACGTGACTTATCTGACTGTGGTACTGGTGTAAAGAAAACGGCGGGGAAACCCCAATGCCAGTCAGTTAAGCTGACTGGCATTTTTTTGTCGGATACTTGGCGGCACGAGGCTTAACCTGACGCGGATAAGATCGCTTGCGTCGCGGCGGTAACAGATAGAGCCGTGCCTGTTCCCGC